>Ga0351900_1047_pt2 | contig 37574 bp, 14 predicted proteins | sample BONcelHT113001D3_FD_205827 | JGI IMG/M metagenome (GOLD analysis project Ga0351900, IMG submission 205827) | Enriched cells from coal bed in the Powder River Basin, Montana, United States - BONCAT cells T11 rep1 HSBNCT.T11.300.1.D3 ...
GAAATACCCGAAGGTGAATGGAGCCCGGTTAAATTGGCAACGATTTATCCTCCCGAACTGAAATCGCAACTAATGCCTCCCATAAAAAGGATGAGAGAGCTTGACGTTCAGCAAATTTATGATATTGGTAACGGAAAATACATTATTGATTTTGGACAAAATTTCGCCGGTTGGGTAAAAATAAAAGTTAAGGAAAAGGAAGGAACAAAAATTATAATCCGTATGAGCGAGGAAATGCTCCCCGACAATACGCTTGATTATACTTCAACCGGAGTGGGTGCGACACAGTACGTTCAGACCGATACATATATCTGCAAGGGCAGCGGTAATGAAGTTTGGGAACCCCGGTTTACGTATCATGGTTTTCGTTATGCCGAAGTTTCCGGGTTAACACAAAAGCCAGGAAAGAAATCTTTGAAAGGAATTTTAGTCTATTCTTCGGTGGAGCCGGCAGGAACATTTTCGTGTTCAGATGACCAGATAAACCGCCTTCATGAAATGGCAATATGGACATTGACAAGCAATTTACATGGCTTCCCATCCGACTGCCCTCACCGCGAAAAATGTGGCTGGCTGGGCGATGCTCATGCCCTTGCGCCCATGTCGGTCTATAATTTCGAAATGGAGAATTTCTGGATAAAATATTTATACGATATACGCTCTTCTGCTAAACGCGAAGGGCAGGCACTGTTTCATAAAGCAAAAAACAGAGAATTTTATTTTGGGTATAAAAAGCCCGGTCTGCCATTTATGATTGCTCCCGGTAAACGCGACTGCGGTGTTGCCTCGCCTGACTGGGGAACCGCACTGGTGCAAATACCGTGGTATCTTTATCTGTATTACGGCAATAAAGAAATCGTGAAAGAATTTTATCCTGATATGAAACTGTGGGTTGAATATGTTGATAGTTTAACCATTAATAGCATTGTTCCTTTTGGTTTAGGCGACTGGTGTCCTCCGGGGGGTATTGATTCTATTGATTGTCCGTACCAGTTGAGTTCAACAGCTTTTTTTTATAATGATTTGGTATTGATGGAAAAAATGGCTGGAATCGTTCAAAATACTGCCGATCTCAACTATTTTTCTGATAAAAAGGAATTGGTGAAAAGGGCATTTATCAGTGAATTTTACAACGAAAAAGTAAAAACATTTGGCAGTCAAACTGCCAATTCATTGGCACTCGATTTCGAATTGGTTCCAGTTGGTGATGAAAAAGCGGTTTCCGATGCGATTGTAAAAGATGTCAACGAAAAGTATGAAGGATTTCACCATACCGGAATTTTTGGTTTAACAAGGATTTTTGATGCCCTCGCGAAATATGAAAACCAGGAAACGGCCTTTCAGATTCTTGCAGGAAAGGGGAGGAGAAGTTTTGAAAACATGTGGAAATATTACAACGCCACAACCCTTTGGGAAGAATTGCCTGTGGAAATTCCGAAGAATGATGAATATCAAAACAATAAATTTGGTTCTCACTCACACCCGATGCAGGGTGGATTTGATGCCTGGTTTTATAAAGGCATTGCCGGTATTTCGCCGTTTACTGATTCCCCGGGTTTCCGGGTTATTCGTTTCGAACCTCTTTTGGTTAATCAGTTACAATGGGCGAAAGCCACTCACAATTCGAAATACGGCGAAATATTGAGTAATTGGAGATGGCAAAATAAAAAGCTGATATGGGAAATTATCATTCCGGCAGATTGTGAAGGCAGGGTAGTGCTTCCTTTCGAAAACGCCAAATCAATTTTAGTAAACGGAGAAAGGAAAGATTTAATAAACAAAGGGAACACGAAAGGATGGTTCTCACTTCCCTCAGGAAAATACGTATTGGAAATTGACCCTTGAATACTTTGATTTTCAAACTTTAAAAATAAGTAATGGTTGGCAAAAAAAACATATTCAGTTGTCTAATCCTCGTTTCATCTCTGGTTTTCCATGTCTTTTCGGCATCCGGTAATAAACCGGAACGAAAGCCCAACATCATCTTTTTTTTGGTTGATGATATGGGCTGGATGGATTGTACTGTAAACGGAAGCCAATATTACGAAACACCAAATATAGGGAGGCTTGCAGAAAGTGGAATTACTTTTTCAAATGCTTACGTTGCGAATCCGTTATGCTCGCCAACACGTTCGAGTATTCTCACCGGAAAATATCCCGAAAGGTTTCATCTTACCATGCCAGCCGGACATTTGCCACCAAATCCCGATGAGCCGTTAATGAAGGACAAAGCTCCCGAATGGAATGAAGTAATTTGTCCGGGTTCGCGCACTTTTATGCCACTTGAAGAATTTACGATTGCCGAGGCTTTAAAAAATGCAGGTTACACAACAGCACATATTGGAAAATGGCATCTGGGATTTGAAGATTACTGGCCCGAAAAACAGGGATTTGATGTAAATATTGCCGGTGGTGCTTATCCGGGGCCACCCAGCTATTTTTCTCCTTATCAAATTGTTACACTTCCCGATGGACCTGACAAAGAGTATGTAACCGACCGGCTTACAAATGAGGCTTTGCAATATATTCAGAAAAATAAAGACACAACTTTTTACCTCAATATGTGGCATTACGCCGTACATGCACCTTATCAGGGACAAAACAACATTATTGAAAAGTACAGCAAAAAAACCGACCCGCGTGGAAAACAGGACAACGCGATAATGGGTGCGATGATTGAAAGCATGGATAAAAGCCTTGGGAGGATTTTGGATAAGCTGGAGGAACTTAATCTTTCGGACAACACCATTCTTGTATTCTTTTCCGACAACGGAGGAAATATGTACGACATGATTAACGGCACTACTGCAACCAACAATTTTCCCCTGAAAATGGGTAAAGGTAATATTCATGAGGGTGGTGTTCGGGTGCCGTGTATTATATCCTGGTCTGGTAAAATAGCACAAAACAGCAAAAGTGATGAGTTGATTTGCAGCGTGGATTTCTATCCAACGTTTCTCGAAATTGCAGGTTTAAAAAAACAAAAAGGACAGGTTCTCGATGGCGTAAGTCTTTCACCACTTCTGCTTTCAGGTAAAAAATTGAAAAGCAGAGAGGTGTATTGTCATTTTCCGCATTATGTTCAGGCTACCGGTAATTATCCGTCCTCCTCTGTAAGGCAAGGCGATTGGAAGTTCATCAGTGTTTATGGGGAAGGTACTGAAAGAACCCCCAAATATGAACTGTATAACCTTAAAACCGATATTGGGGAAGAGTACAACCTTGCTGATAAATATCCGGAATTGGTAAAGAAATTAAACAAATTGGTTAAAAAACATCTGAATGAAACTGGTGGAATCATCCCGGTTTTAAATCCTGTTTATAATCCCGGAACTCAAAGCCCGATGGGAATAAAACCCATTTTTCCTATTGAGAAATATCCAAGTTACTAATTAAAAACAATTTAATTCTGAACCATGAAACTTTTAACATTAGCTATTTTTCCCATACTATTTTTTTTCATTGTCATATCATCAGTTTTTGGACAAACCAACTCAATTTCGGAGACAATTAGTCCGGCATATAAAAGGGCCAGTTATTCCAAAGAACATATCGAGCTGAAAAATTCTCACCTGCAATTCATAATGTTCAGACGAATTAAGGGCTGGGGCTGGGGCGAATTATATACTTCCAATGGAAAACTTATGGCAGTACTCGACCATTTGGGTGAGTTGATGTTGCGCGACCAGGATATTCCGATGCGGTTTGAAGCTGAAAGTGTTGAAAGAATAAATGTCAAAGATGGTGAAAGTCTTGTCTTTAAAGTGAAATCGGTTGTTGCAAGAGATAACCTCAAAGGTACTTCTTTCGACCAATGGATGCATTATCCTTTTAACGAACCGGCAATAACCGGTGAGGTAACACTTACACTGGCACCCGACAAACCCTTGATTTATTTGAAATACAGGTTAAAATCAACAGGTAATTATTATGCCCGGTATATCCGCGGACCTTGGTTAAAAGTTGGTGAAGCCTCTTTTGGAACCGAAAAAACCGATGCAATATTCCCTGGAGTTGAATGGACTGTACGCGACGAATGGTCAAGTGGCATCGATTGGTTTAAAGACCCGTGGGCGCTTCGTTCTGTTCCGCATCCTTACAAGGTGGCCATTCCGCTAATGGCGTTAAGCCACGATGGAGCCGGAATAGGAATGTCATGGAATCCAAACCAGGTTGCAACACGCTGGTTTAACTATCGCAGCCACCGGCCTCAACCGGTATTTGCGGCTCCAAATTTTATTGATAGAATGAACAATAACCTGATGGGGCTGATGATTCCGGATGCAACCATTGAAGGACACCAGAATGAAGTTGCAGCAGCCATTCCCCTCGAACTTAAAATCGGGCAGATGATTCAGTTTGATGCAGAAATCTGGCTGAGTAATGGGAATAGTCTTGAAGTGGTAACCGACTGGGTGAAAAGGCATAATTTTCCTCAGCCTCCCGAACCAAAATGGCCATTCAAAGAAACTTTGGACAAAATTGCTTCGGCTTATAACAGCAATCTCTGGCACGAAGACGAGGGATTTGGCGTAAAACAGGGAGCAAATGTTAACTGGGTCAGTAAAAATATACCGCTTTTTATGGAAAGATATATCAGCGAAAATAAAAATTCGCCGGTTGCGAAAGAATTGAAGAAAAAAGCAGAATGGTGCCTTGCAGAATCTGGGAACGACAAAACTCAGTCAGGGGAAAAAAAATTGGAACTGTTAAAGGTTCAGGGCGATAAATTAATTGCAATTCAGAGAGAAGACGGGTCATTTGCTTTTGAGCCCGACGGAAGGCATTACAGAAAGGATGATTTTAAAGTGGCAACTTCGTTTATTGAACCAATGGGCCTCGATGGTGCAACAGCCCTTGAGATAACGTTAGCCCCGACTCTTGAACTAATAAGCATTGCAAAAGATACAGGAGTTGAAACGTATAAATCGGCAGCAAAAAAAGCCTTGGAGTTTTGCATGCCAATGACAAGGCCCGAAGGTGGCGATTTCTGGGAGACACCACTTCATGCCCCAAATCTTTTGGCTGCCGGGAATGCTGCCATTACATACTATGAAGCTTACAGATTTTTTGGCGACGAACGTTACAAGCAGAAAGCCATCTACTGGATTAGGTCGTTAATTCCGTTTACACATTTATGGCAACCCAAAGATGTTGAGATGTTGTACAATACCAAACCCTGCCTCTGTTCAAGCGACTGGTATTTTGCCAACTGGGTGCGCGACCATGTGCAATGGGAGGTTTTATCGGTTTTCTCAAAATCGTATCAGCGCGGAATTCGATGGAGTGAAATAGACACAGAACTCGACTGGAACCGGTTCCACGAAGGAATTACGGTAGCCGCAATACGCTGGATGAATATCCATACCGATGATAACTGGCGGCCACACAACATCCCCGATTCTTATGAGGCATATATAAACGGGGATTACGACTATTGTTATCCCGATACACATAACAGTATTACAGGTAATTACGGTGGAATGTTTATTTTACCCGACCCTATTGCCGTTAATATTCAGGCAATTCTTGATATGAAGTTGAAAAACAAATAAAGAAACCTGATGAGCAAAAACTTTAAATTTCAAGTTTTATTTTTTCTACTTCTGTTCATACTAAATTTTGAATATGATGTAGTTGGAAGTGAAGCTGTAATTAAAAGAACTGGGATTGTACCTGTGGAACTCAAGTGCGAATACCTCTCCAATCCGGAAGGAATTGACATTCCAGATCCCCGTTTTTACTGGAAACTTGTTTCAGATGAAAACGGACAGTATCAAACTGCTTATCAGGTTTTGGTGGCTACCAGTGCCGAAAATCTGAATAAAAACATAGGTGATGCATTAGACTCAAAAAAAACAAGAAGCAGGCAAAATACACACGTGGTTTACATGGGGTCCAAACTAAAACCGGCTTCAACATATTTTTGGAAAGTTAAGGTTTGGGATAAAAATAGTAAATCTTCGGAGTGGAGTAAGACAGCCATTTTCACGACCGGACTTTTTACCGAAAGCGACTGGAAAAATGCGCAATGGATTGCATGGAAACCGCAACAGGAATGGGAAACAGAATGGTGGCGAAAAAAAGAGATTGAAGAAAAATGCACCGAACTATACCTGCCAAGCTATTTCGGTGCACGCATGTCGATGTGGGAACGCTACTATTTTCATAACGACAAGCCTTACGACCCGGCTCCCTTGTACAGAAAAGAATTCAGTCCGAAAAAGCAGGTAAAAACAGCCAGGGCATTTATCAGCGGAATTGGTTACTACGAGCTTTTCATCAATGGCAAACGCGTCGGCGACCATGTACTCGACCCTGGCTGGACCAATTATAAAAATACAATTCTTTATGCGACTTACGATGTTACCAATCATATAAAACAGGGCGAAAACGCAATAGGCGTAATGCTTGGACGAGGTAACTATGGTATGATTGCCATCGACCATTGGGGATTTTATCAAAAAAGCGGATACATTGGCCAGCCCAGGCTCAAATGTAGATTTATCATCGAATATACCGACGGAACCGATGATAATATTGTCAGCGACCTGAGCTGGAAAGTTACCGGTGGCCCAATCCTTTATGATTGTCCACATATGGGTGAATTATATGATGCAAACAAGGAAATTAAAGGATGGAGCGAACCAGGACTAAACGATACTGCCTGGGACAAAGTGCAACCTGCACCTTCTCCGGGTGGTGAAATGAAAGCTCAACTTTGCCAACCAATCCGGATTGTAAAAAAGTTTAATCCAAAAGCTGTTTATCCTGAAGATTTCGGAGCTCAGCGGATAGATGCCGGAACAAATATGGCCGGTTGGATTCGCGTAAAGGTGGATGCTCCAAAAGGATCTCAAATCATAATTTATTATGGCGAAAACAGGAATCCGCTTGACCATGACCAGCCCGGTGGATACCAGCAAATGGCATATGTGGCAAAAGGAGTTCCTGGCGAAATTGCCGAATGTCATTTTTCATACAAAGGCTTCCGGTATGTTACAATTAAGGGTCATGTAAAAACATTAACTCCCGATGATATTGAAATCTGCCAGGTAAATACTGATGTTCCATTGGTAGGCGATTTCAACAGCTCCGATTCTACTTTGAACAACATACATCGTATATGCACAAAAGCCATGATTTCCAACCTTCACAGTATTCCTACTGACTGCCCTCATCGCGAAAAGAATGGCTGGATGGGCGATGCAGTAACCGGAATTGAATTTGGAATGGCGAATTACGATCTGGCTGCCCTGATTACCAAGTTTACCCGCGATATTTTCGACACACAGGATAGCGAAGGACGAATGTCAACTATTGCTCCCGACAACGAATACACCAAAGGGCTTTCTCCGTTATGGTCGTCGGCATGTGTGCATTTACCCTGGTACATGTACAATTATTATGGCGACACCCGTTTGTTTGAGCGCTACTGGGAGAAAATGAAACTTTATACCGATGGTGTCTGGAAATACAAACAGGTTGAAGGTAAACCCGGAATTTTTACCGATGTGCTGGCCGACTGGTGTTCTCCGCATGGAAATATTTCCGACGAAGGCCCCGAAGTTTACACAACCATGAATTTTTTTCTTGTGCTGAAAAGACTTTCGTACATGGCCAATAAACTTGGCAAAAAAAACGATGCTGCCGAATATGAAAAACAGTCGGAGCAGGTTCGCAATGCAATTTACAGGTATTGTTTTGATGAAAAGAATATCGTTTTTGGTGGCGTAAATCTTTCGGATTACCGACAGGGCCCAAATGCCATGGCTTTGCAGTACGAAATTGTAAAGCCTGAGCACTGGAATCAGGTGCTTGAGAAGCTTTTGAATGACACATCAGTAAATCGCCACAATCATTTTTATGGTGGTATTTTTACGGGGCACACCCTCTGGGAGTTGATGCCAAAAACCGGAAATGCAGAATTGGCGTATAAAGTAGCGGTCAACGATACTCATCCTGGGTATGGCTACATGCTTAAAAACGGCGCTACCACGGTTTGGGAACACTGGGACGACAAAGCTTCTCATATTCACTATTTCATGGGATTTGTCGATAATTTTCTGATTAGACATATTGCAGGAATCAATTCGGATTTGAATAATCCGGGATTTAAAACTGTACGAATAGAACCAAAATTTATTGAATCGCTTTCAAACTCCAGCGCTAACTACAATTCCATTCATGGACAAATTTCAGTGAAATGGGAGAGAACCAGCCCTTCAACCTATTCAGTACAAGTTTTTGTTCCTGTAAATTGCGATGCAGAGTTTGTATTTCCTGAAAAATGTATTGAGCCGAAAATTGATGGAAGCTCCGTCAAACTATTAAAAGATGAAAAAACCAACAAAAATTTTGTTAGGATAAAGTCGGGAAATTATCTGGTTGACTTTAAAACGGGAAACTTTAATTAAAACAAGAGTAAACATGAATCAATGTCGTTTATTTAAGCAAAGAAATAAATGTAACAAGACTTTAAACACTTTACTGATATCTGTTTTACTGATGGTTACGGTAGCATCCTTCGGTCAAAAAAATGATTCCAAAGGCAATGCAACGCAGTTAAAACTTCGAACTGATAGTATTCATCAAATGAAAATCGAAATTTCGGAAAATGGCACTTATTCCATTTTAACTGCAGGAAACGACCCCTGGATACCGACACAATCACTTTCTGAACAGTTGGATGGTAATACAAATGTTCTGTCATTCGAATACTTTTGCCCAAAGGGAATCGACCATTTGCAAATATTCTTTTGTCCGCCATTCAATAACGAACTTTCAAAAGTGGTTCCTCAAATCGGAGTAGCTGAAGGATGGGTTAGTTTTTCGGTTGATTTAAGCGAAATGATTTATGATTGGGGAAAACCCGGCGATTTTCTTCGCCTCGATTTTGGAAGCCAGGCCAATGTAAATTTACAAATCAGGAATCTTCGGCTCCGACCAATGACGTCGGGAGAAAAAGAAATAGCCGCAAAACGGGAAGAAAAGAAAATGAGAGAAGCAGAAATGGAAAAAAATCTCACGACATATCTCGATACAATTTTCAATTCAAAAATAACCAGCGTACAGGTTTTAGATTCAATGATAGTAATTACAGGCGAACTTTCAGGAAATGAAAGTGCAGCATTGTGCGAAGCGGCTCCCTGGCAGGATGTAACAGAAAATGGTTTTGAAAAAGTATTGACTGTAAATGGCAGACAGTTTGAAGTAAAAGCACCCCGGTTTGCAAAGCGCAATGGTAATAATTACGACCGTTTGCTTTCGCGATGGATTCTGGCGGATACAAAAAATGAAAATTTGATTTCGCATGCCCGATATCCCGATACCATAGTTGCAGCTAACGTTCTGCCCAAAGAAGTGGCAGCCAGTCGTAAAGGATTGGGTGGCTTTTCTATTGGTCGCGGACATATCGACGATCTCGATAGTCTTGATATTACAAGTGCAACCGTAAACATCTGGATTACACATTTCATGCACAGTCAACCATCTGATTCGCGATTGGAACACAGTTACAACGGTAAATCTTACTATTTCGATAAAAAAGCAGTTGCAGGTTTCGATTCAACCTTTCGTACAACAGCCCGCAAAAATATTGTTACTGCTGCCATTTTACTCATCGACAAAATAGAAAACTCTGCCGATCACGAAATTGGACGGCTTTTACAACATCCCGATATGGATCCGGCAGGCATTTACAGCATGCCAAACTTCACCAATCAGGCAGGTGTTGTTTGTTATGCAGCCGCCCTCGATTTTTTGGCAAGCCGTTACAGCCGGCCTGATAAGAAATACGGGCGCTGTAATCACTGGATAATGCACAACGAGGTGGATGCAGGCTGGGTATGGACCAATATGGGTGATAAAACTGCTCTGATTTTTATGGATACCTATCTGAAATCGATGAGAATGTGTTACGCAATTGCGCGTTCATATAATCCACATTCAGAAGTTTTTATCACCCTGACACATTACTGGGCATGGACTTCACACCCAAAATTCTATCCGTCAAAAGATCTCATGAAAATATTAATTAATTATTCAAGGGTAGAAGGAGATTTTCAGTGGGCAGTAGCGCAACACCCATATCCCGAAGACCTGTTCGAACCCAAAACCTGGCTCGATCCAAAAGTCACATTTGACTTTAACACACCTCTTATTACTTTTAAGAACCTTGAAGTATTGAATGCCTGGATTAAACTTCCGGAAGTATTGTATAAGGGAACCACAAAACGTACGCTTTGGCTTTCGGAAAACGGTACCAATTCACGAACCTATTCAGAACAGGATTTAAAAGAACAGGCCGCAGGTTTTGCCTACACCTGGAAAAAGATGAAAAACCTTGATGCCATCGATGGTTTTCAATGGCATAACTGGTTCGACCACAGGGGTGAAGGTGGTTTACGTATTGGCTTGCGGCGTTTTCCTGACGATGAAGCCGAACCCGGAGGGAGAAAGCCGGTTTGGTATGTATTCCAGGCTGCCGGCAGAAATAATGAAGATAAAGTTTTTGAACAGTACAAACCTGTTATTGGAATTAACGACTGGAACGATGTAAACTATCTTGGAGAGTTTGACCCTGTTAAAAAACAGAATTCATATCGAAATATTCAAAGTGATACATGGGTTGCCTCCGACGCACTCGGAAGAAAACTTCCCGGCTTAGCCGAATGTGGTCCAGTTAAAAATAACAGGTTTGTTGGAATGTTTTATTTTATGACACATACTTCGCACGATGGAAATGGTCCGTACGATGTAACAAAAATCATTAGCGAAAATCCTGAAAATCCAAAATGGGAAAAAGGAAGTCATTTTTGGGGAGAACCTGAAATAGGCTATTATCTTAATCAGGATGAATGGGCCATTCGCAGGCATGGTTATCAATTGGCTGATGCCGGGGTTGAAGTGATAATTTTTGATGTTACCAACGACATCACTTTCCCTGAAGTATATCTGAAAGTTTGTAAGGTTTTTCGCGAAATGCGTGCCATTGGCGAAAAAACTCCTGATATCGCATTTCTTGGAAGTGAGATTTCGGTAAACACACTTTGGAATGATTTCTACAAAAAAGCAATGTTCCCCGACCTATGGTTTATGTGGAAAGGTAAACCGTTAATACTTTTTGGCCAGCACGAAATACCGGAAAGAAAGAAAAATAACGATGTAGTTTTCTCTGAAGAGATAAGCAACTTTTTCTCCATCCGACAAAGCTGGGCTTGGACTTCGTTGCCCTGGTACCACAGTAGTCTTTACGGCAAAGACAAATGGCCGTGGGTTGACCATTACCCGCAGGCCGTGGGCTGGCACGATTCGCCTGATGAAAGGGAAATGGTCCCCGTTGCAGTGGCTCAGCACCCGCTTTCGAATATTGGCCGGAGTTTCCACAATTTCTTTCAACCCCAGGTTGATAAATACGATTTAACGCCATTTACCAATCAGGGATTGTTTTTCCAGGAACAATGGAACAGGGCGTTGGAAGTTGACCCGAAATTTGTTTTTGTTACCGGTTGGAACGAATGGAGCGCCGGAGCACAAACGATGGGTGAGGATGCAAATAAAGAACTTCAGAAATGGTGCTTCTATCCGGGCGCACATTTGGGAAAAGCCGGAAAGGAACTCAAACCCGGCGACCATTATTTTATCGACCAGTACAACCAGGAGTTCAGCCGCGATATTGAAGCCATGAAAGGCGGACATACTGATAATTACTATTATCAGTTAATGGCCAATGTGCGCAGGTACAAAGGTGTTTCAAATCCGGTTCAGGCAGGAGAACCTAAAACAATCGACATTGCCGGCAGTTTCGAGCAATGGAGTGATGTAACTTCGGTTTATTACGACCATATTGGCGATACCCAAAACCGAAACGAAATGGGTGACGGCAATGCCGGACCATACATCAACAACACCGGACGGAATGATATATCGGTATTAAAAGTAGCCCGCGATGCAGATAATGTATTTTTTTATGCCGAAGCCTTGGATGAACTCACCTCTTCCACGGAAAAAAACTGGATGATGCTTTTCATCGATATCGACCAGAATAAATTCACCGGCTGGGAAGGATATGATTATGTGGTAAACAGTAAGGTGCTGAACAGCAATACAACAACTTTAACAAAACTTGACAAAAATGGAGCTTTGGGTAAGTCAACCAAAATTCAGCTGCAAACAAAGGGGAATAAGTTAATGCTTGCGATACCGCGAACCATATTTGGCGAGTCGGCTAAAGTGGCTTTCGATTTTCACTGGGCAGATAATATACAGAAGTTGGGAAGCATTGATGAATTCTTTATCAATGGCGACAGTGCACCCGAAAGAAGGGCAAATTACCGGTTTGAAGAATAATCACTGAAAAAATGAATCTAACAATTTCGAATTCAAATGAAATATAAAGACTATATTCTGATAATTATAATCAATTTTGCCTCTCTTTTAGTTTGGGCGCAGAATGAAGATTTAAAAAAAATTATTGATCGGTGTTCCGTAACAGTTAACACTCCGCGAAAAGCAGTTGACGGATTTCTTACCATGGATAATTCACCTGTTATGGGGAATGGAAACCTCATGATTACTGTGGGAAGCACGCAAAACAGTCTTACTTTTTATTTGGGAAAAACCGATTTTTGGCGCGATAAGTGCCACGAAAAGGAAAACGATGGCTGGCAAAGTGCATTGGTATTACCATCAAGTTTACACATCAAGATGCCTGGTTTTTCAAATGCGGCGTTCCGTCAGACACTCGATATGTATAATGCCGAAATTGTAACCGTTTTTTCAGAAGCCGAAAGTGAAATTAAGTTTAGAACAGTAACACCGCATGAAGCCGACAATTTTTTGATAAACGAAATTTCAAATACCGGTAAAAATCCGGTCGGTTTTCTTTTAGAAACAACCACATTACAATATCGTATTCCAACCAATCCGTTCGAAATTCTTGCAGGAAAACATATAGCCAAAGGAAATATTGCCTGGGTTACACGGAAAACACATGTGCCACCGGTTTACGAGGAGTATGGAAGCAAAAATTTTCGAATGTGGGCAGCCACAGGTACAAAGGTTTTAGGTACTAAAAGTACACTGATTGTGGAAAATAAATGGAGTTTTTCAACAGACGACAACGATGTAAAAACCACCTCACAGATAACAATTTTGCCTGGAGAAAAGATTTATGTTGTTACCAAAGTCAACAGTACAGGAATACCGGTTACCATGAACCCTGAGAATCCGCTTCCGGCGTTATTGGATGATTTGAAAAACATGGATAACACCGGCGCTGTAAATCTTATTTCAAGCCATCGGAAATGGTGGGGCAACTACTGGAATAAATCTTATATCGATTTAAAGGATGAACGACTTGTTGAAAGGGTTTACTATGGAGCTTTATACGTTTTTGGATGTGCCAATAAAGTGGGCAAGTATCCCGCAGGTTGCAACGGATGGCCTGTAATCGATATGGTGGTTTGGGGTGGCGATTACCACTGGAACTATAATCATCAGGCTACTTATTACGGCGCCTTTTCATCGAACAGGGTTGAATTAACCGAACCGTTCGACCGTACTGTGAATGAGGCAAATATATTTGGCCGTCGACATGCCCAAAAATTGGGTGTGCCCGGCACGGTTTTTTTTGTTGCCACAGCGCCGGGCCATTTAAACGAAGCCCAAACCATTGACCAGCGTACCCATGCCATTGAAACAGCCATGAATCAGATCAACCACTGGCACTATACCTACGATTTGGAATGGATGAAGAAAAATTATGATTTTATGAAGGATGTGGCTGATTACTGGGATTTCGACTTGTTGAAAAACAAGGAAATTCGACCCAACGGAACTTACCGGTATGTTGTTGTAAACAGTGCTCCAATGGAAGGGGCACATAACGACCGTTTTAATGGCATCACGGGAATTGCCTTTCTGAATAGGTTTTACAAAGGAATGATTGACATAACAACCGAATTAAATAACTCAGGATTCAACACAGGTAAGAACGAAAAAGATTTATCCCGATGGAATGATTTTCTGTTAAACATGAGTGAATATCCCAAAAGTTATGCTTACGGACGAAAAGTTTTTGCCTGGAGCGAACAGTCATTGAATCCGATACTAACACAGCAGGACTGGATTTTGTATCCTGTTTTTCCTACCGAACAGGTAAATCTTAGCTCAAATCCCGAATTGCTGAAAATTGCCCGAAATACGTTGGTAATTAAACCTCAGTATTATGTGGAATGGTTAAATAATCCAACGCAAATTTTTTCAATCGCCGCCCGATTGGCGCATCACCCGCCCGAAATCCTGGAACGGTTTAAAGCTTATTTTGATGGACTTGGAATCAACAATTTCAAGAGTAGTGGCAGTAATACCGAAAACACGGCTATTTTGGAATCGATTAACAGTATGCTGATGCAAAGTCAGGAAGGTTTTATCCGCTTGTTTCCCTGCTGGCATTTCCCTGACGCCTCTTTTTACAAGTTAAGAAGCACCGGGGCATTCCTGGTTAGTGCAGAAAAACGATACGGAGTAATTCAGCCATTTTCTGTTTTCAGCGAAAAGGGCAGGGAATGTTCTGTCCTCAGTCCGTGGGGTGATTCTGATTTAATTGTTACCGACGAGAATGGCAATATAATAAGCAACATTTCAACCAATTCAAACTCAGGAAAGATATTCTCCTTCCAGACAAAATTGGGGTCAACATACAAAATTGCATCCAAAAAAGAACTGCCATCTGAAATTTCTTATTGGAATGCAGCACTTTACAATAAAGTAATCACTTCCACCGATTATCAGCCTGAAGAAAAATCTGTTTTGCACGATAATCAGAAATATGCCGAACTTGCCCGTTTGGATAATACTTCGGAAACCTTATCAATTCAGAAATCAAACTGGGGCGCCACTAAACTGACCGATGGCACACGAATCAATACAAGTGCAGGGCATCAGGGCTGGACAAGCAATTTACACGAAAACGAAAATAATACGGAATGGGTGACAATTGATTTAGGGAAGGTTGACTCAATTAAATCAATTCATCTTTGGCCACTCGACCATGGTGATGCCAGGCAACATACACACTGCTCTGAACCATTTGTAAATTCATCGGAAATCGATCAGTCTTTCGATGGTTTCCCATATTCATTTCATATTTCTGTATCTGAAGACGGAACAACCTGGAACGAAGTAGCGAACCATCAAAATTATTCACCCCCGGCGGCTAACATCCAGTTATCTGAACAAAAGCCCAAAGATACTACCGGCCCGGAGGTTTTTGATTTTGCGCCCCGACCTGCCCGTTTTGTTAAAGTTGAGGCATCAAAGCTTCGAAAAACAAGATTTTTTGGGAAATATGCCATGCAACTGGCAGAAATTGAAGTGATAAGGAGTTGTGTTAATTGAATTTAAAAAGAATTAGAATACTTTTAAACAATACAAAACAGAGACAAAAAAGAACTAAAATTTATAAAAATATGCTGAAACAAAAAGGGTGCATTTTAATGGGAATTCTGATATTCTTTAATCTTCATACCAATGCACAGGTTAAACCGGATACTTTAAGTTTTCCCGCTTTTATCTGGAAATCGGAACCTCCTGCTGACATTCCTTTTAAGCAATCAAAGGAATTTTCCGGAATAAGGTTTACCGGATTAAAAAGCGGATTTCATGTGGCTGATACATGGTATCCTTCATGGGCAGCGGACGACCGGCTTTATTCGCCATATACCGATGGAACTTGTCCACGGCTGGATGGTGGCAACGAACTTTCCATTTCCGACGGCAATGCCCCGCAGGGATATGGACTGGAAAGAACTTCCACCGGGCAGGCAGTAATCGAAGGCATCGACCCGCTGTATCTTAACATTTTCAGTTTAGGTTTGTCGCATGCATCATCTTTGCCTTATCACGGGCGCTATCCGTGTGGCAGTCTGGTTTATAACGGAGTATGGTATTATGGAACCTATTGCCTCGACCCGGCAGGTTCAACCCGGTTTGGCGATATGGTTTATAACTGGCCCTGGCTTGGCCCGTTTGTGGGATTTCGGTATTCAACTGATTATGGACGTTCGTGGAAAGAATGTGAGCACACTCCGGAAAAACCTGTTTTTAACGAAACCGGGTTGAATGGTTATCCTGTAAAAATTGGTTCTCCCCATTTTGTCGATTTTGGTAAAAATATGGAGCATTCGCCCGATGGGAAAGCATACCTTGTAGCTCATGGCGCTGATATAAACGATGCACAACCGCGTTTTTACAATGCATCCTGGATAACTGGCGACCAGATTTACCTGTTTCGCGTAACACCAACTATCGAAAACATCAACGATATAACAAAATACGAATTCTTTGCGGGAAATGACAATAACGGTGATCCAATATGGACAAGCAACTTTAATAAAATCAGACCCTTGCTCGAATGGAATAACAATATGGGTTGTGTAACAATAACCTACAACGCTCCGCTTAAAAAGTATCTGATGTGTGTTACCGATGGAGGAAATACATGCTCCAGAATGAATTCCTACATTCTGGAATCAGACAAGCTAACCGGCGAATGGAAACTGGTTACGTATATGAAGGATTTTGGTCAACAGGCTTATTTTCTGAATATTCCTTCAAAATTCATCAGCAACGATGGCAAAACTTTCTGGCTGCTTTATTCGGGCAATTTTGCAACCGACTGGAATGGTGAAAAAATTACACAAAATCCTCCGGGAAGCCATTATGGAATGGTTTTTCAAAAAATAGAAATACTAAAATAACTTAAGACAATATCAACCGATGAGAAAACTATCAAAATTTAAAAGAGGTTTACTGACGGCAATTGCTGCATGTTTTTTATTTGCCCAGTGCACACGCATCGAAAGCATGGATAAGGGAAAGTATAATACAATTCAGCAAGGATTTATCGTGCCAAACGACACAAATACTGTGTGGTGCTACTATTACTGGATTGGCGACGACATCTCGAAAGAAGGCGTAACGAAAGACATGGAAGCCATGAAAAAGTTTGGGATAGGTGGCGTACTTATCGGGAATATCAATCCATATGAAATCGATGGTAAAGTTCCACTGTTCAGTGATATTTGGTGGGAAGTAATGGTACATGCTGTGGTTGAAGGACAGCGCCTGGGAATTGATGTAGGCTTTTTTAACTGCCCGGGCTGGAGCCAGAGTGGTGGTCCGTGGGTTACTTATGATAAAGCAATGAGACACCTGGTCTATTCCGAGGCAAGTGTTAAGGGGCAGGGGAATACAACTTTGAAGCTTAATAAACCGGCCTCAGAATTTCAGGATACGCATGTGCTGGCTTTTCGCACCATTGACGAGGAGTCGGTTGTTGCCAATAACTCAAATTCAACTATCACTTGCACTCCGGCAGTAGCAAATATTAAAAACTGGTTCGACGGAAATAAAACAACAGAAGCCGTTTTCAACGTTTCGAATGACTCAAAATATACGGTTGACATTAAAATCGGCAAGGAAATCAACGCGAGAAGTATTAAAATCTACCCATCGGTTAAGCCACTGAAATGCAACGTTGAAATACTGGCAAAAACTGAAGGAACTTATAAGTCACTGCGTACTTTTAACTTCGACCGCAGTAATCCTTCTGTGAATGTTGGTCCTCTTGTAAATGGGCCTGTGGCATTTTCTGTTCCCGAAACAAAATCGACCGAATTCCAGTTGGTTTTCAGCGATTTTGTCAGCGGTGAGCCACAGGCAGGGTTTTCTGAAATAGTTATTTCTGAAGGTGAAATACTTGAACAATATGTGGAAAAAACACTCGGGAAAATGCATCCCACACCTTTCCCTGTTTTTAATTCATATTTATGGGAAACACAGTCGGCTGTAAAAGAGAGATTGGCTGTTTCAGAAGTAATAGATTTAAGCCGGAAAATGGACAGTTTAGGTAATCTAAACTGGGATGTGCCTGAAGGAAAGTGGACTGTTTTAAGAATAGGAATGACACCAACCGGAACAAAAAATTCACCGGCAGCTCCCCAGGGAAAGGGTTACGAAATTGATAAGGCAAGTGCTGAACTGGTTCGCTTTCATTTCGAAAAATATATGGCTGAAATAATCAAACGGATTCCAAAAGAAAGTTTGCCAGCCCTTAAATATGTAATTGCCGATAGCTACGAAATGGGTTCACAAAACTGGACAGACGGATTTGAGAAAAAGTTTGAGGCAAAATATGGTTACAGTCCGGTGAAATTCCTTCCCGTTTTTTCGGGTCGGATTGTTGGAAGCGCCGAGGAATCGGAAAGGTTTTTATGGGATTTGCGCCGGATGGTTGCCGACGATATTGCATACGAATATGTAGGCGGCCTCAAAAAAATAAGCAATGAGAATAATCTGAAACTCTGGCTCGAAAATTATGGCCACTGGGGATTTCCGTCAGAATTTCTGATGTACGGTGGACAGTCGGACCTTATTGGCGGTGAATTCTGGAATGAAGGGGAGCTTGGAAATGTGGAATGTAAATCAGCATCTTCAGCCGAACATATTTATGGCAAAGGGCGCACATCAGCCGAAGCATTCACATCGGGATTCAAGACTTATCTCCGACATCCCGAAATGCTTAAAAAACGGGGAGACTGGTGCTTCACAGAAGGCATAAACCACTTTGTGCTTCATTTGTATATTCATCAGCCCGATGAAAGAATTCCGGGTATTAACGCCGATTTTGCAACTGAGTTTAACCGTCATAACACATGGTTTTATCAGGGGAAAAACTGGGTCGATTACATTCGCCGTTGCCAGCATTTGCTCCAACAAGGGAAATATGCCGCCGATGTTTGCTATTTTATAGGTGAAGATGTTCCAAAAATGACAGGGGACCGGAACCCGGAACTACCTGCCGGATATTCGTATGATTATATCAATGCCGAAGTTATTCTCGATAGATTGACAGTAAAAGATGGAAGACTGATGTTGCCTGATGGGATGAATTACGGATTGATGGTACTTCCACAGTTAAAAACCATCCGCCCTGAAGTGTTGGCAAAAATTGAAGAACTCATCAATCAGGGCGCTGTAATCATGGGGCCAAAACCGGTTAAATCACCAAGCCTTGAGGGATTTCCTGCCTGCGATTCAACCGTGATTCAAATAGCCGACCGTTTATGGGGCAAAGAGCCACAAATTAAAATAACCAATAAAATAGGGAAAGGGCAGGTTCTGGATGGTATTAACCTGGGCGAAGCGCTTGCTATGACTGGAATTTCAAAAGATTTGGACATAGGGAGTTCTGCACCTGTTTTATGGACACACCGCACAATGCCCGGCATGGAAATTTACTTTCTTACAAACCAAAGCGATGAGGAGATAAATATTCAACCTTCATTCAGGGTAAAAGGGTTAAAACCGCAACTGTGGGATGCTGTTACCGGCGAAATCAGGAAACTCAACGAATATACAGTAAATGAAAACAGAACCGTGGTTCCGCTAAAACTGGAGGGTGGGCAAAGCTGGTTTGTGGTATTTTCCAATAACGAAAACGAAAATATATTAAAAGGATTTGGAACAAACAGTCCGGTAATTGAAACACTTCAGACTTTGAGCAGCGAGTGGACAGTTGATTTTAAAAACAAGGATATTGGTCCTGCCACTCCGGTTGTTTATGCTGCTTTAACCGACTGGACAAAATCAGACGACGAATTGATTAGATTCTATTCCGGAACAGCGGTATATTCAACAAAATTCAATGTGGAAAGCCTTCCGGAGAAAGGAGAATTGTTTATTAATTTGGGGAATGTAGGTGTAATGGCAACGGTAAAACTAAATGGAAAAGAGTTGGGTGGAACATGGATGGCTCCGTTCAGACTGGCAATAAAGGATAATATGAAAACCGGCGAAAACACACTTGAAATTGAGGTGGTAAATACCTGGAGAAATCAGATGGTAAAGGATGCATCACTACCCGTTGAAAAAAGATACACATGGACAACGGTTTCGGATGTAAAACCGGGTGAAAATTTACAACCATCTGGTTTAAAAGGACCGGTTATCATCGAATTGCTGCAATAAATACGAATAAAAGACACTGTTTCTTTTCTGTTCAGGGTATTAACGAAAGAACGTCTCACTCGGAGAAAAGAGAGACGTTCTTTTGTTTAATCTGCTTGTCCCTGATATTTGGACTATTTTAAAAGTTTAAAGGACAATATTATAAGTTTGTCTTTAACGGTTAAAGTATTTTTGAAAATAATTAAACCTGAATAAAATGAACTTGACCTTTTTCCTTTTTCTGTTACTTGCCTTTACGGGTATCAATTATTCAGCAGGTCAGTGTACTTTTAGCAATCCTGTAAAATCGGGCGATGCACCCGACCCTTTTGTCATGTACAAAGATGGATTTTATTATGGATGTCATACTACAGGAGGTGTAAATGTTCAGATTTATAAATCCCAATCGCTGCAAAATATTTTCAATACAAAGCCTGTGGTTATCTGGGCTGGAAAACCCGATATCTGGGCGCCTGAAATTCATTATCTGAACGGTAAATGGTATGTATATACAAGTTTTAACTCAGGTGAAGGGTTTAATATTGTGGTATTGGAGGGCAATACTCAGGATGCACAGGGAAGTTATACCTTGAAAACACAATTCAAAGGTAATAATATTGACCCTAATGTTTGGCTTGACCCTGAAACAAAACAGCTATACATGGCTTATTCGCGAATGGATGGTATCTCGGGAATGCAGGAAATATGGATAACAAAAATGAGTAATCCCTATACCCGCGAAGGCGACCCGGTTCGCTTATCGTTCCCGATGTATAGCTGGGAAAAATACCCTTATGGCGTTAATGAAGGGCCACAATTCATGCTTCTTGGGAATAAGCTGCACATTGCATACTCAGCAAGCCAGTGTCATTACGAAAACTATTGCCTTGGATTATTAACTGCTGAAAAAGGCAGCGATTACATGAATCCAGTATCATGGGAAAAAAGCGACAAACCGGTTTTCGAAAAAAGCCCTGAGAATAATGCTTATGCAGTAGGACACCATTCGTGTGTGCAAACACCCAAAGGCGAATGGTGGATGATATACCATGGAAAATATGAGCACAACAGGAACGGTTTTGCGAATCGCGATGCGCGTATGCAAAAATTTTATGTAAAAAACGATTATCCGGTGTTTGGTATTCCTTCCAAAACTGGTGAACTCATTGCCTGTCCTGATACTTTGGCGGATTTATGTAGTAACAATTTCATTTATAACAATCCTGTAATTACTACTGAATCGCCTGACCCCGGGGTGTATTATCATCATGAAACCGTATATTACTACGTGTACAACACCAATCGCAAAGCGTTCAAGTCGAAAGACCTGGTTTTATGGGAAAGTATCGGTAATGTACTTCAGGTTGAAGGAAATCCTGATATGACATGGGCGCCGGAAGTGTACAAACGTAAAAAAGATGGGAAACTTTATATGTTTTATACTCAGGACACCAAACTGTATATTGCAAAATCCGATTCTCCGGAGGGGCCATTCACGTATCATTCAGGACCATTGTTTAACGACTGGACGATTGATTCCCATTTTTTTCAGGACGATGACGGGAAAGAATATATTTATTGGAATACAGGTGGCTGCACCGGAACAGCCGGTATCTGGGTTGGCGAACTGAATGAAAGCCTTACCGGTGTAATAAATCCGCAACATTGTTTTGGCGCCGGTACACATCCTGAATCATGGATAACCGAGTGTGTTCGCGAAGCACCATTTATGCTCAAACATAAAAACACTTATTATTTGGTTTACTCCGGTAACGGAACCGGGGCAAAATACGGCATCGGTTATGCTACGGCAATTTCACCACGTGGCCAGTGGGCCATCAATCCTGAAAACCCGGTAATGTGGGATGGTGTTACCGGACCCGGGCATTGCAGCTTTACTCAGTCACCCGACAGCACACAACTATTGGTTTTATACCATCAGTGGCACGATAACAAAAGATGTACTTCGGTTGATAAAGCAGAGTTTGTGAACATTGATAAGGGATTGGACGCACTGAAAATATTTTTCACCAATAAAAAACTTCAGGCTTTTCCGTTTTGCACAAATTACATGCCTGCACCCTGTACCGAAGGACAGATACCTTTCAAAAAGTTGGAAATCCCCGGGATAATTGAAGCTGAAGATTTTGACGATGGTTGTCAGGGCGATGCATTTTTTGACATGGATGAAGTTAATAACGGTGGTCAATACCGTGAAACTCCGGTGGATATTGAGGATTGTGCAGATAATGGCAAAGGTTACAACATAGGTTGGCTGGCAACAGGGGAGTGGTTGGAATACACTGTCGATGTGAAGGAGAACACGCGTTACGATGTTGAAATCAGGGTTGCCGCGGCCAGTGATGGCAACAAATTTCATGTCGAATTTAACGGGTTAAATAAAACCGGAACATTGACAGTTAACAATACGGGTGGTACACAGTCGTGGATTACCATAAAAAGCAGGATTGCCTTAACCGACGGAAAGCAAATCATGAAGCTTTTCATCGACGAAAGCAGGGGCGGTTTTAATATCAATAAAATCAGTTTTAAAAACCTGTCAACCCATGCCAGCGCCACTGAAATACCTGAATTGAAAATTTATCCAAACCCGGCTGCTGACACCATTTTTGTGGAAAGCACCGAATACCCCATCCAAGGTATTTTTATTTACAACGAAGCCGGAATTAAAATTTATGAGAACAACGACATTTTTACCGGGAAAAAGCCAATAAAAATCAGTAACTGGAGCAATGGCAGCTATATCATGAAGGTAATAACGGGTGATAAGCCTGTGGTTAAAAAATTTATAAAGAGTAACACTAACTAAAACTGAACATAGCATCTGTACTGTATTTCAGTTGTAAATCAGTTTAAAAAAATATCGCATGAAAAAATTAATATTAATCATCGTCAGATTATTCCTGGTTAATTCATTAATAATCAGTGTTTATGTTGATTCTTTCGGACAATGTACCGACAAACAGGAACCTTTTAAGGAAAATAAGATTCCGGGTGTTATCGAATTCGAAGATTTCGACAAGGGTTGCCTGGGTGAAGCCTATTCCGATACAGATGAAATCAATCATGGTGGACAATATCGTACAGGTAACAGCCAGGTTGATATTGAAGTTTGTAGTGAAGGTGGTTTCAACGTAGGTTGGAATGTAAAAGGGGAATGGCTTGAATACACTGTTAATGTGCAAACCGATGGAAATTACAATATCGATTTCAGAATCGCTTCGGGTACTGATAATAACAAATTTCATCTTGAAGTTGACGGGGTAGATGCAACCGGAATAATTACCTTAAACACTTTGGGCGGACTACAGGACTGGAAAACAATTTCAAAAAATATTTTTCTTGCAGCCGGAAAGCGCATTTTACGATTTGTTACCGACAACGGAACCGGAGGTTTAAATCTGAACAAAATGACCTTTGCAGAAAGTGATAAAGTATGGAATTTCGATACAACCCTGGAAGGGTGGAATTTAGTGAACCAGCTTACCGGAACAGTTTCCAATAGTATTTTGAATCTTACAATTACAGGCGACGACCCTTTTATGCATTCTCCTGATAATCTGAATATATTGGCTGCCACACACCGGCTGATTAAGATACGGATGAAGAATAATACTGGCGATACAGGTAGCGGGATTTACTTTACAACCACTACAAACACCGGATTCAGCGAGACCAAACTGGTAAAATACAGTATTAAACCTAATGACACTGATTTTACAGAATATGTTGTTGATATGGGTTCAAACCCTGAATGGAAAAATACAATTAAGCAAATCAGGGTCGACCCGGTCGGAAGTGCCTCATCAGGAACCGTTGAAATTGATTACATAAAAATTGCCGGTTCCGGCTGTTCGCAGCAGACAATTACTTTTAAACCCATTTCCGGAAAGAAAACCACCGACGGGCCTTTTACGGTTGAGGCAACAGCCACATCAGGCTTACCTGTTGAGTTTAAAATTGCTTCCGGTCCTGCGAAAATTTCGGAAAACACAATCACATTGGATGGAACTATGGGATTGGTAGTTGTTGCCGCCAATCAATCGGGTGATGTTAATTGGTGTCAGGCATCTGAAGTAAAACAATCGTTTTTTGTCGAAAATCCTTCAATGTCGTCAGAAACTGTGCAACTTAAAGCTTATGGCGACAATTGGGTGGCAACCGATGCAACAGGGCGAATAATGCCCGGATATGAAGAGTGTGGCGATTACAGGGCAGGTAAATACGTTGGGATGTTTTACTGGCTTTGGCATGCCGATATTTCAAATTCAAAACCAATAAGGCCTGTACCTGAAATACTGCGCGAAAATCCCGACAGCCCGCCCTTTGAAGTTATGAACTATTACCACGATGAACCGGAAAACGGATATTATCATCCCTCCGACCCCTGGTCAACGCGCCGCAATCTTCAAATGCTGGCCAATGCCGGGGTCGATTTTGTATTCTTCGATTTTACAAATGGAAATCAGGGTTGCAGTTCACTCGATGATTTTATGAGTGTAGCGCTCGACATGTACAATAAGGGGATTCCGGTGCCCAAAATTTCTTTCTTTATGAATGAAAATTATGATGCGGCGCTTACCTGTGTGATGGAGAAAATTTATTCAAAACCACAGTACGACCCGCTTATTTTCAAATGGGAGGGCAAACCATTATTAATGGCAGATACAGTAAAATGCGCCACCCAGTGTGAACTTTGTAAAAATCAATCGGTGATTGACCATTTTACATGGCGGAAAACTTGGGCCTTCGACGCCGGACAATGGAATTTTCTTGATACCTATCCACAGGATTACTTCATAAAGAATGGTAAACCTGAACAAATGCCGGTTAGCAAAGCGATGGGAGCACCCATTTTTGATTATAATCTGCAAGGAAGCAGTTCTCACAATAAAAAAGCTCCGCCGTACAATGAATACTGGGAAACCGACCAATCTCAGTACGGGTTCTTTTTCGAGGAGCAATGGTCGCAGGCACATGCTGTTGACCCTGATATTTTGTGCATAACAGGGTGGAATGAACTGATGGCAGGCGCCTGGCCAACCGAAGGTGTTCCGTTTATGGGAAAACAGTGGAATGACCCTTCGTGGCGTTGTGTTAGTCCTGAAACCTGTATTCACCGAAATCCGGATGGTTCGCATAAATGGCCGCATGGATGGCATTTTGTCGATCAATTTAATACCGAATTCAACCGTGATTTGGAACCTCTGAAAGGCCATTATACCGACAGCTATTTCTATCAATTGGTTTCGCATATCCGAAAATTCAAGGGGATGAATAAACAAGAAACAATTTCTGACGGGAAAACCATAAATATTGATGGAGATGTTTCAGATTGGGCTGGTATTACGCCACGGTTTATTGATGCACCAGGTGATGTGGTAAACAGAAATTTCAGGAATGTTAACAACACAGCAACACTCAGCAATACAACTGCGCGAAACGATATTACCGAGTCGGGAACTACTTACGATAATGCTAATATTTACTTCTTTGCAAAGACTTTGTCCCCACTTTCGGCACCAACCGGACAGAACTGGATGTTACTGTTTATTGATGTTGACAGAAACAAGGGAACTGGTTGGGAAGGTTACGATTATGTTGTGAATTTAGGTGTAAAATCAGTTACCGAAACCACACTCAAACAATGGGATGGTGTTAAATGGATAAATGAAGTAGTTATTCCAATGACCGTTAAAAATAATATTCTCGAATTAAGCGTTCCGAGAAGTGCAATGATGATGGACAAAAAAACTCCCGAATTTTACTTTCACTGGGCCGATAATCCGCAACATTTGAATGATATTACATCCTTTTTTACTGATGGCGAATCGGCTCCCGACAGGCGGTTTAATTACAACTTCAGCACATCAAAACCCGAAATCAGGGAACAGTCGGCTTTCAAAGAGTTAAACATTCCCGGAACAATTGAATTTGAGGACTTTGATAATGGCGGGGCAGGAGTGGCTTACGCCGATGCCGATATTGCGAACCAGGGCGGCAAGTACCGCAACGACGAATCGGTTGATATTGCGCAGAAATCGGAGAATGAATACTATCTTTTAAATAACAATAAAGGAGAATGGCTTGAATACACGATTAAAGTTAATGCCATCGGAAAGTTTAGGGTCACCATCAATTATTCGGAAGAAACTGCCGGAAGCAAAGTGCTTTTCAATTTCGACGACCAAATAAAAACCGATACCATTTTTCTTCCTTCAAGCTCTGGGAAATGGTCAACGTTTAACCTTGATTTACAACTGACATCCGGGCAGAAGCTGCTGAAGTTTTTAATAATAGAGGCAACCGAAGATTTACGACTCGACAAGGTTGTTTTTTCGGAATTGGATGTGGTATATCCCGGAACCGGGAATGGACTCGAAAAAACTTTATGGACAGGAGAGGTCGGCGGTCGTAACTGGTTCAAAGATTCGGTTTGTACGGTAATTGACCCGGTAATTGACGAAACATGGGCAGATGTTTCGCCGGGCTGCAATATTTCCATAGATTTCTGGAATGTGCGCTGGAGAGGGCAAATTGAAGCACTGTATTCAGAAGAATATACATTTTATCTCACGGTGAACGACCTTGGCCGTTTGTGGGTGAATGATGTATTAATTATTGATGCCTGGACTTCGGCAGCAACAGGCAAAACACATGTCGGTAAAATTAATCTTGCAGCCGGACAAAAAGTAAACATCAGGGTTGATTTTGCTGAAAAAAGTGGCGACGCAAAAGTAAAACTGGAATGGGAGAGCAAAAGCAATTCGAGGGAAGTTGTTCCTCAAAATCAGTTGTATCCTGCATTGTCAACATCCGCAGTAAATATTCGCGCTGAGTATATTAAAATATTTCCTAATCCAACCAGCAAGTATCTGACTATAAACAGTTACAGTACAAAAGTAGATGGGGTTATAATAGTCGATGTACTTGGTCGAAATGTTTATACCAGTAATGAATCATTTAGTGGTTTGAAGACAATATATTTTTCTCTTGAAGGAGGAATTTATTTTGTAAAACTTAAAGGTGTTACATCCTTTTCCGCGCAAAAAATATCCATTCACTAAATTAAATCTGATGACATGAACAATTTTAATGCTCTTATAAAAATTAAACTAATCTGGATTGTAATTTTCTTTCTTTCCATATTATCTGTAAAAGCTCAGATGTCTGATTTTGACAATGACAAACCTGTAGTTACCTACAACAATCAATTCTCCCAAACATTTAATACAACATGGGATGGCCCGAAATTTTACAGCCAATGGACTTCGGTGGACGCAAATATTTTTACGGCAACGGATATTTCAAAAGGGTATTTGCAGTTTGTATGGATTCCCAAGCGTATAATATACTCAAAAACACCCTATATTTCTCCCTATACTATTCAAACCGACATGGATTATACAGCAGGAAGCAGCCGGGGTGGTGTAGTAATACGCGCAAATCAAGCCTTGCCCGACCAATTGCAGGAACCAGCGTCAGGTGACCCTGGATTCAATAGTGAAGGCATTGCTTTTTATCCTACAGATGACGGGGCCAACATGATCGTTCAATTTACCGGGGTTTTAAACGGAAGCTCTACTCCTGTTACAAGAATACAGGTTCCCAAACCTGCAGGTGTAACGAGTCTTCGAAACAGAGGGACCTTATCTGTTGAAGATTTCGGAACCTCCATTTATGTTTATTATAACGAAATACCCTTTATCCGGATTAACCTTGGTGGAAAAACAGGAAATCTTTTTACAACAGGTACTGTTTATAATTCTGACATGCAGGTTGTCGGCACTTTTACCGGTATGGAGGTTGAAGCATCGGGCAAAGTGGCAGTAGCCCAGAGAGATGCAGCACTAAGGCTTTATGGTATTAATATAAATTCCAACGACCTTCAGCAGCAGACAATTACCTTCGATGTTATTGGCAAAAAACTAATCTCTGACCCTTCATTTGCACTATCGGCTTCAGCATCGTCAGGATTGCCTGTTGAATTTAAACTTATTTCCGGCCCGGCAACTTTGCTTGGGAACACAGTCACATTAACCGGGGAAACAGGCATTGTTTCTATTTCGGCCAATCAGAGTGGGAATTCGACCTATTATCCGGCCAATGAAGTGATCCGTACATTTTTTGTGAGTGATCCTACAGCAGCAAATGTCACTCCTACAAGTCAGGATTATGTTGATAACTGGGTTGTTACAGATGCCCTGGGCAGGCAATTGCCCTCGTTTGATGAAGCCGGTCCAAAACGCAACAATAAGTTAGTTGGTGTTTTTTATTTTGTCTGGCAAGGCTATCATGGTAACGCAGTAAAAGATATCACCAAAATTGTCGAGAGTTATCCGCTGGATCCGCTTAGCCCCGCAAATCCCAACTGGGGAGGAAAGAACAGTTTTCATTGGTGGGGTGAGCCGGAACAAGGGTACCATCGTGCAGAAGATCCATGGGTTCTTCGCCGCGATCTGCAAATGCTGAGTAATGCCCACGTTGATTTTCTTTATATCGACGTAACCAATGCAGTGACATACGATGCTGAAATCAAAGCATTATGCGAAGTGTCGCTCCAGATGAGAAAAGAAGGGATTTACACACCTGAAATTGCTTTTTGCACCAATTCAAAGAGTGGACAAATCATGAATTATCTCTATGATAAGTATTATTCACAGTCGATCTATGAGGAACTATGGTTTTATTGGGATGGTAAACCCCTCATTCTTGGTAATTTCAACGACACTGAACTACGACAGCAAGTAAAAGATTTTTTCACCATTAAGTATTCATGGGCATGGACAAATTCTGCCGGGGAACCCAATCATTGGCAGTGGCTCGATAAATATCCTCAGGACTATGGATGGGCAACAGATGCCTCCATTCCGGAACAGATCCCCGTAGGAGTGGCGGAACATCCAACCCACACCCATGGAAAAAGTTTCTCCAATCGAACCCAACCACCAGTTAGCAAAGATTATATTACGGAATATACCGCTCATGGTCTGAACTTTGCCGAACAGTGGAAGCGCGCATTGGAAGTTGATCCTCCAGTTGTTATGGTTACCCAGTGGAACGAATGGATTGCCCAGCGTTTTATATGGGAAGGAGGGAATTCTTCCTATGCCGGAAGGCCAATAAAAAATGGAGACACATATTTCGTCGATGTATTTAATCAGGAATTCAATCGTGACCTCGCACCCATGAAAGGAGGATATACAGACAACTTTTATTATCAGTTGGTGGCGAATATCCGTAAATATAAGGGAATGAGTAAGCCGGAACCCATTTCACTACCGCAGTCAATTCTTATCGATGGACAAATGGGTGAATGGACATCTGTTACCCCTGTTTATAAAGATCCTATTGGCGATATAATGCACCGTAATTCCAGAGGCTATGAAGCTGGTACAATGTTTATTAATTCAACCGGACGAAATGACATAATTGAGTCTCGGTCAGCTTATGATCAAAACAATCTCTTTTTTTATGTGAAGACAGCCCAGAAAATAACTCCATCAACCGATCCAAACTGGATGCTTCTTTTTCTCGATACCGACCGCAACAAGGGAACAGGTTGGGAAGGTTACGATTTTGCGGTAAACCTTGAAGTTGTTTCAGATACTTTATCAACGTTAAGGCGCTGGAATGGCAGGCAATGGGAGAATTCAGGTTCGGTTGTTTTCAGGGTTTATGGAAACGAAATGGAATTGAGTGTTCCGCGTAACGCTCTGGTAATTTCAGAAAGGACTCCCGAATTTTACTTTCACTGGGCCGATAATCCGCAACATTTGAATGATATTACATCCTTTTTTACTGATGGCGAATCGGCTCCCGACAGGCGGTTTAATTACAACTTCAGCACATCAAAACCCGAAATCAGGGAACAGTCGGCTTTCAAAGAGTTAAACATTCCCGGAACAATTGAATTTGAGGACTTTGATAATGGCGGGGCAGGAGTGGCTTACGCCGATGCCGATATTGCGAACCAGGGCGGCAAGTACCGCAACGACGAATCGGTTGATATTGCGCAGAAATCGGAGAATGAATACTATCTTTTAAATAACAATAAAGGAGAATGGCTTGAATACACGGTTAAAGTTAATGCCATCGGAAATTTTAGGGTCACCATCAATTATTCTGAAGAAACTGCCGGAAGCAAGGTGCTTTTTAATTTCGACGACCAGTTAAAAACCGACACCATTTATCTTCCCTCAACGGCCGGTAAATGGTCAACACTGAATCTTGATTTACAACTGACAGCCGGGCAGAAGCTGCTGAAGTTTTTAATAATAGAGGCAACCGAAGATTTACAACTCGACAAGGTTGTTTTTTCGGAATTGGATGTGGTGTATCCCGGAAACGGAAATGGTCTTGAAAAAACATTCTGGACAGGAGAAGTGGGTGGCCGCAACTGGTTTAAAGATTCGGTTTGCACTATTATTGACCCTGTTATTGATGAAACGTGGGCAGATGTTTCTCCGGGCTGCAATATTTCCGCCGATTTCTGGAATGTACGCTGGAGAGGGCAAATTGAAGCACTGTATTCAGAAGAATATACATTTTATCTCACGGTGAACGACCTTGGCCGTTTGTGGGTGAATGATGTATTAATTATTGATGCCTGGACTTCGGCAGCAACAGGCAAAACACATGTCGGTAAAATTAATCTTGCAGCCGGACAAAAAGTAAACATCAGGGTTGATTTTGCTGAAAAAAGTGGTGACGCAAAAGTAAAACTCGAATGGGAGAGCAAAAGCAATTCCCGCGAAGTTGTTCCTCAAAATCAGTTATATACTCATAAGTTAAACACTTCGGTACAAACAGCAGCCACAACTGATATTGTTGTATATCCCAATCCTGCATCCGGCAAGGTTACCATCGAAAGCTACAACCGCGATATTCAGGGATTAACCATAACCGATATTTTAGGTCGCACAATTCTAATAGACAACGAACCTTTTGCTGGCAGTAAAATATTGAATATAAGCAAGTTTAAAAGTGGAGTATATTTCATCAGAATCAGTTCGGACAACCAGGTTACTACCCGAAAACTGATTAAAAATTGAGATAATCTACCGGAAATTTTCATTCTGAATTACAAAATACCAAAAGATGGTGGCACATATTCGAAAACAAATAATCTGTTACAATGAAATTTAAAGAGCTTAAATTTTCAATCCTCCAAATACTTCTGCTTTTGTACTTTTCCTGGAGTACACAGGTTCTTAATGCACAGGAAGTAAAACATTTGAAAAACAAAATTGAAATTGATTTTCTAAAAAACAATTTTCAGAATCCGCCTGCAAAGTATCGGATGTTGCAGATTACACACAACACGAAAATGGATGGAATGCTCGATAGTCTTCAGAAATATGGCTACGGGGGTGTGGTTTCAAATGTGGGTTTCGATAACTATCTGCAATGCGAAGATGAATGGGATAAGTTTGGGGAGTACTTAGCCAGATGTAAAAACCTGGGGATGAATTTCTGGATTTACGACGAACATGGCTATCCAAGCGGAAAGGCCGGAAGACTTACACTCGAAAGTCATCCGGAATTTGAAACCATTGGCGTGCTGTGTGCCCGCACCGAAGGGAAAGGAACACTTTTGCACCAACTTCCGCAGGGAGAGAGATATTTGCCCGAACCACTTTACATCTGTGCTGCCCCGGTTGAAAAAGGCTTATACGACTTCTCTAAAAAAGTTGACTTAACACCGCTCTGGAAAAAGGAGTCGAAAACAATCGAATTGTCGGCGCCTGATAATAAGGAATGGGGCGTGCTTTCATTTCATATCAAACGAATGTACGAGGGGACACATATTGTCACCAATATTTCCGACAGCAATCCGTACATCAATATCATCGACAAAGATGCTGTGGCAAGGTTTATTTCTTTAACACACGAAGCCTATAAACAGCGGATTCCTTTGGAATTGAAAAACTATGTCCATGCCTTTTTTACCGATGAACCATCGTTAATGACTTCGTACCTGCATGACGACGATTCCTTGTTGCCGGCAGTTCCATGGAGCCGTAATTTCAGGGAAGAGTTTTCGAATAAGTACAATTATGATATCGTACCAATGTTGCCTTATCTTTTTGAAGACGGGGGAAGCGAAACCGTGTACAAACGACTTGACTATTGGAGCCTGGTTTCAAAATTGGTTGAAGAGAATTATTACGGACAAATACAAAACTGGTGCAATGCAAACGGACCGGCCTCTTCGGGGCATGCCCTGCTCGAAGAAAGTTTGTACTGGCATGCAGTTTACGAAGGAAACCTTTACAGAAATCTCCGCAGAATGGATTTGCCGGCTTTGGATATGCTTACATCCGACCCGGTTGGATTAGCACATTCAAACCAGATTCCTGTGCCGAAATTTGTAAGCTCAGTTGCCCATTTGTCGGGCAAAAGTGAGATAATGAGCGAAACTTCGGCACATCAGGAACATGCGATAAAACAACCTGTAAGTTTTGAAATGCGTATGGCAACTGTAGGTTATCAGTTTGCTTTGGGACTTACGACTGTTACTTCTTATTACAAATACGATGAATTTTCTGATGCTGAAAGAACTGTGTTCAATGACTATATCGGGCGCTTAAGTTTTATGCTTTCAAAGGGAAAACATGTTGCTGATGTTGCCGTGTATTACCCTATTCAATCGATGTGGGGAAACCTGACTCCTACCAGAAAAACAACATGGGAACCACCCGAAGCCAAACGAACCGAAATAGTTCCGGATAATATTCCGCGCAACAATAACCTTTACTTAACCAATCACATCATTCCGTATCGTGCTGATTTGCCGGAAGCCCAGCGTGTAAATGCCGCACTGGGTGAAGTTTCCAAAACTCTTTTATCGAATCAGCTCGATTTCGATTTTATCGACGACCAGGCCATAATCGAATCCCAAATCACCGATGGTGCTTTGAACTTATTTGGCGAAACATTTAAAATCCTTATTTTGCCCGAAACCAGCATTATTCCGCTTACAACCTATCGGAAGATTCAGGATTTTGTAAAAAACGGAGGGCGTTTGATAGCACTTGGCCAACTGCCACAAACCGGCATGAATCCATCTGAAACCAGCTCAATTGTCAATATCACAAACCAATTATCAAAATCGGGTGGTGTACAAGTCTTAAAAAAACTGGTTGAAATTGCACCGGCAGTAAAGAATGATAGTTGTCCTGACATCAGCCTTAGTTTAAATTGCGATGAAATGTTTTATAATCATCGATCCGATGGGAAAAGTGACATTTATTTTCTGATTAATCTATCAGATAAACCGGTTGAAAGGGATATTTCCTTTCGTGCAATTGGAAAGATCCAAAAATGGAACCCGGTTACGGGGCAAATTCAAATGATCAAAGGGAGAAAGAGAAAAAATATAACAACCGTCTATACCAGTTTAAAGCCCTTGGAAGGTGTGATTTATGTTTTTGAACGAAACAAATAAAAGAGAATTATTATTTTAAAAATCAGATGTATGAAAAATACCTCGTTTGCAATAGTGCTTTCGTTTTTGATGCTATTTTCAAATGCTAATGCTAAAGCTGAAAAGCCAAATCTTGTCTTTGTTTTTTCAGATCAGCAGACTTTCGATATGCTGGGCTGTTATGGAAACAAGCAAATTATAACACCATATCTTGATAAGCTGGCAAGCGAGGGAGTCCGGTTTACACATAGTTTTTCCAATTCTCCTATTTGCACACCTTTTCGTGGAATGTTAATGAGTGGCCAGCAAACGTTATATAACGGAACATTTGTCAATGACAAACCGCTTGTTCCGGGACATGGAAAAAAGTTCGCGGAAGTGCTGCGCGATGTTGGTTACAGTACAGCCTACATTGGCAAATGGCATCTTTTGGGTGGGGATCGTGACAGGCCAATTCCCAAAGGTGAGATGCGTTACGGATTTGATGAAGTGTTTGAAAGCAACAATTGCCATGTCGATTTTCGTGCCGGAAAATGCTTTTACTGGAATGAAGATGGCCAAAAAGTATTTTTTGATAAATGGGAAGTCTACGGGCAAACCGATCAGGCATTGGCATACTTAGATGGCCGTAAAGACGCAATAAAACCATTTGCATTGTTTGTATCATGGCATCCGCCTCATGACTGGGGCAAGTTTGAAGGTGAAGACGGCCTTATGCATTATAAATATGATGCTCCCGATGAACTGATGGCCATGTATAAACGCGACAGCATTAAAATGCGTCCCGGTGTTGACAATACACCTGACAGGCGGCGGATGTACCACGGGCACATGGCCATGACCACCGGCGTTGATATTGCCTTCGGACAACTGATGGAAAAACTCAAACAATTGAAGTTAGACAAGAATACCATTGTGATTTTTACTTCCGACCATGGTGATATGCTTGAGTTTGATAATGCAATTTACCCAAAACAATATCCACATGATTATTCCTGCCATATCCCTTTCATTATGCGTTGGCCGGGTAAATTACAAGCTGGTTCAACTACCGGATTATTATTCAGTACATTGGATATAATGCCCACAGTGCTTGGATTGATGGGACTGGAAGTTCCCAAAGAATGTCATGGTAAAAATCTTTCCGGGGCAATTTTAAACCAAGACGAAAATGCAGTGGATTATATTCCCATTTGGTTGTATGAGGGAAAAGGTTACAGGGGAGTAATTACCCGCGATTATACCTTTTCAACTCAGAAAGGAGCCACCGAAGGTTCGTTACATAGTGTTCTCTTCGATCGAAAAAATGATCCATATCAAATAAATAATCTGTTTAGCGATCCGAAAATGGCTCCAGTGAAAGAAAAACTGTGGACAATAACCCAACAATGGATGGCAAAATATAACGATCAGTTTTGGGAGCAGGATGATTTTATGAAAGCTGCCACTAATGAGCAGTGGAATAATCCTTCATATATCAGACCGGTTGATGTATTGAAATAGAATTGAAAATGAATATAATAAGAAAGAGTTCAATTTTAATATTATCTGTAATCGTTTTTTTATTCAATTCGGCGTTGAGCCAAAACGTTGTAATTAACGAAGTAATAAAGTTGAAATTTACCGATATACAAATCGAAAGTTAGTGATTTAAAGATTAATGATATGAGAATATTATTTTACGTTTTAATTCTGGTAGCACCTGTTGTTTCTTTTTCGCAGAAAACAAACCAGAATCATTATCCGGGACAAAAAGTTTCGGACGAATTATGGATTGCTGAGAATGAAAATTCGCAGATACTTGGAATGTTGGGTAATATGATAGATTCCTGTATCTCAAACGGAGTAATGGCAGTAAATTATCATTTGTACTCCGAACCTTTTAAGAACAAAACGGACAGAGGCGGAAAGTTTCAGGGTGAATTTTGGGGAAAATGGTTTACCTCGGCAGTTCTTGCGTATGGTTATCAGCCAACCAAAGAACATAAGGTAATTCTTGATTCTTCAATTAGAGAATTACTGGAAAGTCAGGATTCTGATGGCCGCATTAGCAGTTATCCGCGCGAGGAAACGTTTGTAAACTGGGATATCTGGGGAAGAAAATATGCTTTGCTGGGATTATTGGCTTATTATGAAAAAACAGGCGATAAACAGGCGATGGAGGCTGCAGTCCGCGCAACCGATGAATTAATTGAAATTGCAGGTCCCGGGAAAAAGAAGCTGACTGATACCGGGCTGAAAGTTTTAGGCTCTATGTCTTCGAATTCAATTCTCGAACCGGTAGTATTGGTTTACAAATACAGCGGCAATAAAAAGTATCTCGATTTTGCCCGTTACATCGTCAAACAGTGGAGCGAACCGAGCACCTATTCTGCCGAAGGAATTCGTTTAATTGAGAATGCACTTCTAAGAGTTTACCCAGTAAATATTTCTTCCCCAAAAGCTTATGAAATGATGTCGTGTTACGAAGGACTTTGCGAATTATACAGGGCTACGGGCGATAGTATTTATCTTAAAGCAGTTACGAATTTTGCCAATAGTCTGCTGGAGCGCGAGATAATGATAACAGGTTCCGGTTCAAGTACCGAATTGTGGTGCGATGGCGCTTTCAGACAAACTGAATTGCTTGAACAGCCTATGGAAACCTGTGTTACCGTTACCTGGATGAAGTTGTGTTACCAGTTACTTCGGGTAACCGGAAATTCTGTATGGGCCGACCAAATGGAAATTTCATTGTATAATTCTTTAAAAGGAGCAATGAATTCTGAAGGAAACTGGTGGGCCTATTTTTCTCCTCTGGCTGGCGAGCGAATGCCAAGTCCAATGCAGGTTCCTTCATGCGAATCAAGTTGTTGCGTCGCAAATGGCCCCAGGGGATTACTTACTATCCCCCAATGGGCGGTAATGGTAAACGAAAATGGACCTGTAATAAATTTATATACTCAGGGTAGTTGGAAAGGCACCCTGGCTGGTGGAACTGATTATGAATTAAATCAAATCACAGATTATCCTAAAGGTGACAAGGTTGAAATAACCATCCGTCAGAAAAAATCAGTAAAATACACCATCAGTTTGCGCATTCCTGAATGGAGCAAAACCACCGAAATCAAAATCAATGGCGAAAAAATAGATTGTTCGGCAGGCGAATATGCCCGTATCACACGAGAATGGAAGGATGGTGATAAGATTGAGCTAATATTGGATATGCGCGGTCGCATCATTCAGGCACCCGGAAATATAAACGACATGGCTGTTATGCGCGGTCCGGTTGTTCTGGCAATGGATAACCGTTTTATCGAACCGGCCGATTACAACCTTTGGCTTTACCCTGCCAATACAAAATGGGAGAGCGAAAACGAATTGGGCAATCTTCGTTATGTGTTACCAAGGCCGGTAAATCAAACCCCTGTAGTTCAATATATCGAACTTACACCAGTTCAGAATAAACCTGATAATGTCTGGATGGCTTTTGAAGTTCCGTTTTTGTACAAATACACCCACTTCTTCAAACATTCAGTTAAGAAACTTGTGATGTGTGATTATGCATCTGCCGGGAATCTTTATACCACAGACAACTTATTCAGGGTATGGATTTCTCAGCCACTTTTTATGAACGATATTTTTCCAAATAATACATGGAAGATTCTATTTCGAGAGGGCGAAAAAAGACCTGTTTTTCCTGAATTGAAACATCCGGGAGATATTGGAAATACTTGGGAAAGAAGAGATTAAATTCATCCTGGAAGTCTGTTGATTAACACGTCTGAAAAACATTAATGATTTATTAAAAACAAAAAATATATAGATGAAGTACAATATCGACTCAAAAATATACCCCGACTTTGCCTCATTTAACCTCATTTTAAATAAATGGAAGGCTGAAAAAGAAAAAATTGTTTTTACCAACGGATGCTTCGATATTATTCATCACGGTCATATTGATTCATTATTGAAATCGGCACGGCTGGGGACAAAACTAATTGTAGGCCTGAATTCAGACCATTCTGTAAATCAACTGAAAGGTAAAAATCGGCCGGTTTTTGATGTCGCTGCCCGTGGAATGATTTTGGCAGCGCTTGGATTTGTTGATGCTGTTGTTATTTTTTATGAA
>Ga0351900_1041_pt2 | contig 37500 bp, 30 predicted proteins | sample BONcelHT113001D3_FD_205827 | JGI IMG/M metagenome (GOLD analysis project Ga0351900, IMG submission 205827) | Enriched cells from coal bed in the Powder River Basin, Montana, United States - BONCAT cells T11 rep1 HSBNCT.T11.300.1.D3 ...
GTTATGGAAAGCCTGCTCAAGAGCGTTGAGAAGATTGACGTGCTGTGGGCCGAGAACGACAACATGGCGCTGGGCGCGATCGAAGCCATCAAGGCCGCCGGCCTCCAGCCCGGCAAAGACATCATCATCGTCGGCTGCGATGCCATCAAGCTTGCGTTTGAAGCGATCGTCAAGGGCGAGATGAACTGCACCGTGGAGTGCACGCCGCTCATGGGCAGCCGCGTTGTCGAAGTCATCACCGGCCTGGAAGCTGGCGAGACGTTTGACAAGGTCGTGCACCCCGTCGAGTATGTGTACGACAGCATGGGCGGCATCCCCTACACTGCGGATGGCGCTGCCCTGACCCTGAAGGCCGAAGACCACGTGAGCGAGCGCCTCTACTAAGCAACAGACCCGCTGGTTGCCAACCAAACAGTAACGGGGCGGGGGCCTTGGCTCCCGCCCCCCTTTCAGATGGAAAGGGGAAATTGCCATGCCGGACAACCAAATCCTTGCAATGAAAGGAATCGAAATCCAGTTTCCGGGCGTGAAAGCGCTGGATAAGGTTGATTTTGACTTGCGCGCTGGCGAGGTTCACGCTTTGCTGGGTGAGAACGGCGCGGGCAAATCGACGCTGATCAAATGCCTCACGGGCGTGCATCACATGGATGCGGGCAACATCCGCTACGACGGCAAAGAGATTACGCCCACCTCGCCGCAGGCCGCCATTGCCATGGGCATCTCCACGGTGTTTCAGGAGATCAACCTGTGCCAGAACCTGACGGTGGCGGAGAACATCTTTGTTGGCCGCCAGCCGATGAAACGGCTGAACGCCATCAACTGGAAGAGCATCAACGAACGTGCGGAGGCGCTCCTCTCACGCTTCAACATACACATCGACGTGACGCGGCCGCTGGACTATTATGCCACCGGCATCCAGCAGATGGTGTCCATCGCCCGCGCCGTGGATATCAAGGCAAAAATACTGATATTGGACGAGCCGACCTCCTCGCTGGACGAAAACGAGGTGGAGCGGCTGTTTGATGTGGTGATGGACCTGAAGGCCCACGGCATGGGCATCATCTTTATCACACACTTTCTGGATCAGGCGTTCAAGATTTCTGACCGCCTGACCGTGCTGCGCAACGGCCACCTCGTGGGTAACTACGAGGCCCAAAGCATCAGCAAGATCGAGCTGGTGCGTCAGATGATCGGCAAAAACATGGAGGAGATTTTCGCGCTCAAGCGCCCCACCGTAGCGCCGGACGCGGATATGATGCTGGAAGTGGATTCGCTGGGCATCACGGGCAAGGTGGAGGATGTGAGCTTTAACCTCAAAAAGGGCGAGCTGATTGGGTTTGCGGGGCTGCTGGGCAGCGGGCGCACCGAGACTGCGGAGATGGTTTTCGGCGTGACCCGTGCGGAACACGGCACCATCCGTATCAAGGGCAAAACGGTCCGTATCCATTCCCCGATCGACGCCATCGGGCACAGGATGGCCTTCTGCCCCGAGGATCGCAAGCGCGACGGCATCATCGGCGACCTAAGCATCCGCGAAAACATCGCGCTGGTGGTGCAATCCCAGCGCGGCGCGCTGCGGCCCATGAGCAGCAAAGAATCGCAGGAGCTGGCGGATCGGTTCATCCGCATGCTGGACATCGCCACGCCCAACGCGGATAAAAAGGTGAGCGAGCTTTCAGGCGGCAACCAGCAGAAGGTGATTCTGGCGCGCTGGATGGCCACGCAGCCGGAACTGTTGATCCTGGACGAACCCACGCGCGGCATCGACGTGGGCGCGAAGGCCGAGATCCAGCGCCTGATGCTCAAGATGTGCGCCGAGGGCGTTTCCGTCATATTCATTTCCTCCGAGCTGGACGAGATTCTCCGCTGCTCTAACCGCGTGCTGGTGATGCGAGACCGCTGCAAGGCGGGCGAGTTGCCCGGCGGTACGAGCAGGCAGGAGGATATCCTACAGGTCATCGCGGAGGGCTCCAAGGCCGAGGAGGGCGCTTGACCATGAAGATCAAATTCAACACCCAGACGATCCTGAAATCCAAGATCACGTGGGCCATCGTCGCGGAGATGCTGATCCTGCTCGTATGCCTGATCATCCGGCCAGAGTTCTTCCAGATCAGCTACCAGCCCTCCACGGGGATGCTTTACGGCTCGATCATCGACATCCTCAACCGCTCTTCCGAGATCACCATTATCGCGCTTGGCATGACGCTGGTGATCGCGCTGGCGGGCACGGACCTGTCCGTGGGCGCGCTGGTGGCGCTCAGCGGCGCGATGGCGCTCAAGCTGATGCGCTGGGACATGGGCCAGTACCCCACCGCGGGCGACTACACCGTTACGCCGATGATCTGGGTCATTCTGGCGGCCATCGGCATCTGCCTGTTGTTTGGCAGCTTCAACGGCCTGATGGTGTCGCGCTTCGGTATGCAGCCGATCATCGCCACGCTGGTGCTGATGGTGGCGGGGCGCGGTGTGGCGCAGATTATCACCAACGGGCGGCAGATGACCACGGACTTTACCCCCTTCAAGTTCATCTCGCAGGGCAGCGTGCTGTTCCTGCCGATGCCCATCATCATCACGGCGGTCATCTTTATCCTGATGGCCGTGTTTACACGCAAGACGGCGTTTGGCATGTTTGTGGAATCGGTGGGCATCAACCGCAACGCGAGCCGGGTGTCCGGCCTGAACAGCTCGATGATCATCTTCGTGGCTTATGCGATCATTGGCGTGCTGGCGGGCATCAGCGGCCTAATCTACGCCAGCCGCATCGGTCAGAATGACAGCAACAATGCCGGCATCAACTATGAGATGGACGCAATCCTGGCGGTTGTTATCGGCGGCACGAGCATGTCCGGCGGCAAGTTCAGCCTGACCGGCACGGTCATCGGTTCCATTATCATCCGCACCATCATCACGTTTGTCTACTACTTCGGCGTAGCCGCCGAGGCGACCATGGCGTTCAAGGCTTTGATCGTGCTGGTGGTTATCATCCTGCAATCCGAGCCGGTGCGCAGGTTTATGAGCAAGCGCAAACATGCGCGTAAACTCGAGGTGGGGGGTGAGATGCATGGCTGACCGCACCGTTTTGAGCGGGTGGAAGCGCTTCACCGCGAAGGTCATGAACCCGAAGTTCATCATGGTGTTTGCGACAATCGGCGTTTTCCTGCTGATCTATCTGTTTGGCGCACTGAAGTACGGCGGCATCGGGTTTACCACCATCCGTACGTTCCTGAATATGTTCATCGACAACGCCTACTTTGGCATCTCGGCCGTCGGTATGACGATGGTGCTGATCACCGGCGGTATCGACCTGTCGGTGGCGGCATTTGCTTCGCTCACGGGGATGCTGATCGCCTACGGCAACTCGGTGCTGGGGGTCGACCCGTTCCTGTGCGTTGTCATCGCGATGGTCGTCGGCACTGGGTTAGGCGCGCTGATGGGCGCGATGATCCATTACCTGAGCGTACCGCCGTTCATCACCACGCTCACAGGCATGTTCATGGCCCGCGGCATCTGCTCCATGATCAGTCGCGAATCCATCGCCATCAACAACGAAGCGTTCAACGCGCTGGCGGGCTGGAAAATCTACATCATGCGGCTGGTGGACGGCGAGTGGGTTAAGATCAAGCCGCTGGCGTTCATCAACTTCAATGTGCTGCTTTTCTTGGCTGTGATCCTGTTTGGCGCGTACATACTGGGCAGCACGCGGTTGGGGCGCAATGTATATGCCATTGGCGGAAACGAGCAAAGCGCCAAGTTGATGGGCCTGCCCGTGGCCCGTACCAAGATTTTCGTATACGCGTTCAACGGGTTCTGCTCCGTGCTGATGGGCCTAAGCTACGCCCTGTACGTCAAGAGCGGCTGGAACCTGGCTTTGCTGGGCGGCGAGCTGGACGTGATCACCATGGCGGTAATCGGCGGCACACTGCTGACCGGCGGCGTCGGGTACATGTTGGGCACGTTCTTCGGCGTGATGCTCAAGTCGATCATCCCCGCGCTGATTACCTTTGAAGGCAACCTGCTCTCCTGGTGGGGCAAAATTGCCACCGGCGCGTTGCTGCTGCTGTTCATCGGCATCCAGCGCATCGTGGTCACCTATTCAGCCAAACGCAAGGACAACAGCTGCCGATAGCATGGCGGCATCTCGCCTGACACGGCAGCGACGCTGCGGTTTGTAAGAACCGGCGCGCGGGCATCGCCCGCCGCCGGTTCTTCTGTATCCGTGTGTTGCTTCTACGAGTTCAAACCGTAACGCTGCTATCTCACGGCATTTTTGCCAGCTGCCTTCGTCGCGAAGATGACACGCAGCCCCGCCCCGCATTCGCCTCCGCTGCTCGTCATCGAACAACACTGCTGGCGATCTATGACGCATGAAGGATGTGATTGCGGGTTACGCCGCAACCCACAGCATCCGGTTGTCCTCAAACAAAACGTTCGCTTTGCCTGCGTCGCGCAGCCACGACAGGTAGCTGCGCACGGTGCTGCCCACCAGCACATACTGCTCGAAGTTCATCGCCAGGCCGTAATGGTCAAACACGGCCTTGAGCACATCCTCAAACGAAATGGGCGCGCGCAGGAGGCCCAGCAGCGTATCCGCGACGGCCAGCACCTGTGCCGTGTTACGGCGCGCCAGCGGGGCGATGTCGGCCGTCGCGTCGGCATGGGCGGGCACGAACAGCGCCGCCTGCATCTGCGCCACTGCGTCCAGCGTTGTCAGGTAGGCTGCCACGTCGTAGAGGAACGTTACGCCGTACTTTTGCAGCGTCGCGTCGCTGCAAAGGCAGTCCGCCAGAAACACCACGTCATCCGGCGTGCGGAAGCCCGCCATGTCAAAAAAATGGCCCGGCAGGGGGATGGGCGTGAGCGCGGAGGGAAAGCCCGGGTCGGTAAAATCCAGCACGTCGCTGGGCTGCGCCAGCAAAAACTTGTGGCGCAAATCGCCGCACGGGTAGCCGCCGTAGAGGAAGGCTGGCTCCAACTGCGGCCAGCGGGTGAAAGGCCCTTCCATGCCGCCCGCGAAAACCTTGCATCCCGTCTGGCTTTGCAGGTAGCGGTTGCCGCCGATGTGGTCGGCGTTGGAGTGGGTGTTCACGATGGCCGATAGCACCCAGTTTTGCTCCGTTAGCACCTTGAGCACCTTGCGGCCCGCGTCCTTGTCGTTGCCGCTGTCGATCAGTACGGCGTTGTGCCCGTCCGGCACATATACGCCGATTTTCGCGGGGCTTTGGATGTAGTACGTATGCGCGGCCACCTGTACGAGTTCAAACATGGCCCGATCCCTCCCGTTGCTGCGGTTTGACCACAGCATAGCACAGGCGAGGCGGCGGGTAAACGGAAAAACCGATTACGTACAGCACGCGGCGACGTTTTGGCGACGGTTGTTGCGGGCGGCGTTATGTGGAGAGTTCTGTGATCGCGGGCTGTGCTATTCCGTGGGTGTTTCGCCCGCTGTGGACGTGCCGTCGTTTTCGGGGCGCGGGATGCCGTCGGCGGCGGTTTCCGCGTCCAAAGCAGCGCTCGCCGCATCGCCGTCCGTCGCGGCTGGCAGCGCGCCGTCCGCCGCGGCTTGCGCGTCGCCATCCACGGGTGCGTGTTCGGCATTCAGCTTGGCAAACTTCTGCGCACGCAGCACGCTCAGCCTGCTTTCGACCTCGCATAGCTCCGCCAGCATGGTGGCGAGCGGTTCCGGCAGCTGCGCGCCTTTTTGCCACAGCTCAAACGCCTGCAAGCTGAAATCGGTCAGTATCTCGCGTCGGCGGTTTTCCAGCGTCAGCTCCTGCACTTTGAGCTTGGCGCTACCGGCCAAATTCGCAGCCGAGGTGCCCAGCGCCTCCATGGTTTTGAGGAACGCAATGCGCACCCTTCGCGTGAATCTGCTCATATGCCTCACTCCGTTTCTGTAGGTTCGCTTGCCATCAGTATACCACAAACCGGCGCAAAAAAAACGGGCCGCAGGCTGTGCGGCCCGAAAGCGGGCGGGGTTGGCAGGGGGCGGCCCGTCAGGTTCCCGCAGCGCCGCTGCCTGGCCAATGCGCCAGCAGCGAGGCGGGCCGCACTGTAAAACGCGCGCTTTCCATGGGCACAATCTCGCCATCCATGTTCAGGCGCATGTTGTGCGAAATCAAGGCGCACTTGTCCGTGCGGTAGTGGTGGGCGATGGACTTTTTGAGCAGCTTTCCGCCCAGCAGCGCGGGCAGGTAGAAGGGGATGCGCCACGGGGCGACGGTGTCCACCACCATGATGTCCAACAGCCCGTCCGCCACGTTGGCAATGGGCAAAATCGGGATGCCCCCGCCGATGGTGGTGCCGTTGGCGATGGTACAAATCATGTACTTGCCGTCCAGCTTGATATCGTCGCCGATCTCCACCCGCATGGCAAACGGTTTGAACGCTCGGATGGCCGCCAGCACGCCGTAGAGGTAGGGCCAGATGCCGCGCACGTGCTTCTTGGCCTTGTTGGCATAGTCCAGCACCATCACGTCAAAGCCCGCGCCGCACACGTTGATGAAGAACGTGTCATTCACCATGCCGGTGTCCAGCGGATAAGCGGGGTTTTCCAGAATATAGGTAAGCGCATCGTCCCACTTGCGGGGGGTGCCCAGCGCTTTGATGAAATCATTGCCCGTACCGGCGGGGATGATGCCCAGCGCCGTCTGCGTGCCCACCAAACCGGCTGCGGTTTCGTTGAGCGTGCCGTCGCCGCCCACGGAAAGCACTGTTTCCACGCCTTGGGCGGCGCAGGCTCTCGCCAGTTCGGTCGCGTGGGCCGCGCGCTGGGTATACAGCATGGTGTGCTCCGCGCCGCGCTGGGTCAGAAGCGCGTCCACTTTCTGGCCGATGGTAGCGGCCAAGCCGGAGCCCGCCACGGGATTGACAATCACAGCGATCATAGTGCACCTTCTTGTAAAATATGTTTGGTTTGGAAAATTCCTTGCCATTGTACCCTGTCAAGGCTTAAAAGTAAAGAAGAATGTTGGGTGACGCGCACGTTGCGTTGGTGCCAAATGCAGGGGCAGCAAGGCGCGCGACGCGGCCCGTGGCGCGGCGGGCAGGCCGTGGATGGTTACGATTATATCACAAAATGGTCGAGGCGGGCCCACAAGGGCTACTTCTTGCGCGCGGCGGCGCGCAGCCGAAAGCGGCTCTTTGGGCCCGCCGTGACGCGTGCAGAAAAAAACCTGTCCGCCATCTTGACGAATGCCCCGCTTTGCGCATAAAATAGATGTACAAGTAAGTTCAGTTGTGGAATGTAATACCATATCCGCTCACGCGAACGCGGCGGGCATGTGTTGCCGTTTCTCCGCGCCGCTTGCGTTTCTACACCTTCCGTGGCGGTGGGGCGAGCGTCGCCGTCTCCGCCCACGCGTCGCATCCCAGCATTCAGCGAGGGGGTCACCCGATTGCGTTACAATCCGCCGACCGACCGGCAGCGGGAGCTATACCATCAGGGCCTGAATCGCCGCAGTTATGAGATGCTGGGCGCGCACCCCTGCGAGGAAAACGGCGTGCGCCACTGGCACTTCTGCCTGTGGGCACCCAACGCCAAGCATGTGGCGCTGGTGGGCGATTTCGACAACTGGGATAAAAGCCGCCACCCCATGCAAAAGCAGTATGACGGTACTTGGGAGCTGCGGCTGGACGAAAGCGAGCTGTGGCAGAACACGCCCGCGGGCGGGCAGCCCGCCTACAAGTACGCCGTGTGGGGACAGGACGACATATGGCGCATGAAGGCGGACCCCTACGGCATGTTTAGCGAGCTGAGGCCCAACATGGGCAGCCGCCTGTACGAGCTGGACGGCTATGCCTGGGGCGACGCGGCGTGGCTTGCGCGGCGGGCGACCTACAACCCCTATCAAAGCCCCGTGAACATCTACGAGGTACACATTGGCAGCTGGCGGCGGCATGAGGGCGGCGCTTACCTGAACTATGAGGAGCTTGCGGATCAGCTGATCCCCTATGTGCTGGAGATGGGCTACACGCATGTGGAGTTGATGCCCGTCATGGAGCATCCGCTGGACATGAGCTGGGGCTATCAGGTGACGGGCTTCTACGCGCCCACGTCGCGCTACGGCACACCCAGGCAGTTGATGGCGCTGATTGACCGCTGCCATCAGGCGGGGCTGGGTGTGATTCTGGACTGGGTGCCCGCGCACTTCCCGCGTGACGAGGCGGGCCTCTACAAGCTGGACGGCACGCACCTCTACAGCCACCCCGACCCGCGCCGCGGCGAGATTGCCCAGTGGGGAACGATGCTGTTTGACTTTGCGCGCGGCGAGGTGTGCAGCTACCTGCTGAGCAACGCGTGTTTCTGGTTGGAGACCTACCATGCCGACGGCTTGCGGGTGGACGCGGTATCCAGCCTTTTATACTTCGACTTCTGTAAGGAGTCGGGCCAGTGGCTGCCCAACCGCTACGGCGGGCGCGAAAACTTGGAAGCCATCGCGTTCCTGCGCCGCCTGAACGAAACGGTGTACCACGATTTTACGGGCGTGATGATGATCGCCGAGGAGAGCAGCGCTTACCCGATGGTGACCGCGCCCACGTATCTGGGCGGGCTGGGCTTTGGGTTCAAGTGGAACATGGGCTGGATGAACGACATCCTGTTTTATATCAAAAAGGATACGGTGCACCGCCGCTATCATCACGACAAGCTCACGTTCAGCCTGTTTTATGCCTTCAGCGAAAACTACATTCTGCCCTTCAGCCACGACGAGGTGGTGCATGGCAAGCACAGTATGCTGGATAAAAACCCCGGCGACCTGTGGCAAAAGTTTGCGGGGCTGCGCGCGCTGTACGGCTACACCATGGCACACCCGGGCAAGAAGCTTTTGTTCATGGGCGGCGAGTTTGCGCACTTCATCGAATGGAAGTATAACGACCAGCTGGACTGGTTTCTGCTGACGTATGATCGCCATCCGCAGGTGCAGGCGTGTGTGAAGGCCCTCAACCGCCTGTACGCGGGCACGCCCGCGCTCTACGAAGTGGATACCGGTTGGGCGGGGTTTACGTGGATCATCCCTAACGATACCGACAACAGCGTGCTGGCCTTCCTGCGCACAGACGCGCATGGCGGGTCCGTGCTGTGTGTGACCAACTTCACCCCCGTGTTCCACCCCGTCTACCGCGTGGGCCTGCCGCTGGGCGGCACGCTGACCGAGGTGCTCAACACCGACCGTGCGGAGTTTGGCGGCAGCAACCAGTACAACGCCTACGTGATCGCCGCGCGCCCCGAGGGGTATAACGGCTTTGCGTATAGCGCGGACATCTGCGTGCCACCGCTGAGCTGCTGTTATTTTACTTACGCCAAGGTGTACCCCGCGCCGCCTAACCGACGGCGCGCGCGCACGCTGGCCGCGCGGATCACCCATCAAAGCAGGAGGCGATATACGATGCAGGCACAACACAGGGTAAACGCCATGGCCGCCAAGCCCGAAACCGCCACCGCAACCCTCAAGGACGCTGCGCAGGCTGCCAAGGCCAAGGCTAAGGCGGCGGCCAAAAAACCCTCACCCAAAACGCAGGAGACAGACGACAGGCAGCTGGCCAAGGGCCGCGCCTTGCGCAAGTAGGCGCGCTGCCGTCGCGCGGGCCGTTTCATTCGCCATCATACTGAAGGAGTGGTACCTGTATGCTGAAAAAGAAGCAATGTATCGCCATGCTGCTGGCAGGCGGTCAGGGAAGCAGGCTAGGGATCCTGACGGCCAACATGGCCAAGCCGGCCATCCCGTATGGGGGCAAGTACCGCATCATCGACTTTCCGCTGAGCAACTGCACCAACAGCGGCATCGATGTGGTGGGCGTGCTGACCCAGTACCAGCCGCTGGAACTCAACGCCTACATCGGCAGTGGCTCGCCGTGGGATTTGGACCTTGCGCATGGCGGCGTTTACGTGCTGCCGCCGTATGTGAAGGGCAAGCAGGGTTTATGGTACAGCGGCACCGCCAACGCCATCTATCAGAATACCGCGTTCATCGAGCAGTTCAACCCCGACTACGTTCTGATCTTGAGCGGCGACCACATCTACAAGATGGACTATAACGCCATGCTGGCCTGCCACATCGAACGCGACGCGGATGCGACCATCGCGGTGCGCGAGGTGCCTTGGGAGGAAGCCAGCCGCTTTGGCATCATGAATACTGGTACGGACAATGTCGTGGTCGAGTTCGAGGAAAAGCCCAAGAAGCCCAAGAATAACAAAGCCAGCATGGGTGTGTACATCTTTACCTGGAATAAACTACGCAAGTATCTGGATGAGGACGCGGCGGACGCGGGTTCCAGCAACGACTTTGGTAAAAACATCATCCCCAATATGCTGCGCGATAAGCAGCGCCTGTTCGCCTACGATTTTGAAGGCTACTGGAAGGATGTGGGCACCATCGAAAGCCTCTGGGAGGCTAACATGGATCTGCTCAACATGCCCATGCCCATCGACCTTTATGACAAGAAGTGGCGCATCTACGGCCGCAACCCCGGCGAAGCCCCGCATTACATGGCTCCGGGCGCGGTAGCCAAGAGCAGCCTGATTACCGAAGGCTGCGAGGTATACGGGCGCGTGATGCACAGCGTGCTGTTTGCGGGCGTGACCGTCATGGAGGGCGCGAGCGTGGTGGATAGTGTGGTGATGCCGGGCGCGGTGATCGAGCGCGGTGCGCAGGTGCTGCGGGCCATCGTTGCGGAGGGTGCGGTAATCGGCGCGGGCGCGAACGTGGGCGAGGCGACGGGCGATATCGCCGTTGTGGGCCAGAATGTAAAATTGCCCGCCGGCACGCTGGTGCGCGCTGGCGAGCAGCGCGAAGATTAGCCCAAAACGCACAGGAAAGAGGGAAAGCGCCATGGCTATGAAGAATGTGATGGGCGTCATCTATACCGGCGAAAAGGACAGCTTTCTGCGCGAACTGACGTTGATGCGCGCCATCGCCGCCATGCCGGTGGCAGGCCGCTACCGTGTGATCGACTTTCTGGTCAGCGGGCTGGTGAACAGCGGCGTCAAGAACGTGGGCGTCATCATGCAGAAGAACTACCACAGCCTGATGGACCACCTGGGCAGCGGCAAGGAGTGGGACCTGCACGGCAAGAACGACGGCCTCTACATCCTGCCGCCGTTCTTAACACGCGAAAACGTGGGCGTATACAGCGGCAGTTTGGACGCGCTGTACTCTAACTATGGCTACCTACGCCGCAGCAAGCAGGAGTACGTGCTGCTGCTTAATAGCCTGATCGTCTACAACGCGAACTTTGAAGACATGATGGAGGCACACGGCAAGAGCGGTGCGGATGTGACCATCCTGTATACCAAAGATGCGGCCATGCGCCGCCCTGAGTACGGTATCTACTTCGACATCAGCACGGACGGGCTGATCACCGATGTGGAGATCGACCCCACCCGCCCCCGCTACGAGAACACCTGCATGGAGGCCTTCCTGCTTAAGAAGAGCCTGCTTTTGGAACTGGTGGACCGTGGCGTGGCGCACGGCTACCATGACCTTACGCGCGACGTGTTCCAGCGGATGATCCGCGACGCGGGTATGCGCGTGGCGGGCTTTGAGTACCGGGACGTATGCTACCGCATGGACAGTGTGCAGAGCTACTTTCAGTTCAACATGGATGTGATCGACCCCCGCGTGCGCCACGCGCTCTTCAGCGACGACAAACCCGTGTATACCAAGGTGCGAGACGAACTGCCTGCCCGTTATCTGGACAACGCGCAGGTGACGGACTCCATCGTGGCAGACGGCTGCATTGTGGATGGCACGGTGGAGCACAGCGTGCTGTTCCGCGGCGTGAAAGTGGCCAAGGGCGCGACGGTTAAAAACTGCGTGATCATGCAGGACAGCCAGATTGAGGAAGGTGTGTGGCTGGAAAACTGCATCTTGGACAAGCAGGCGGTCATCAAGCAAAACGGCAAGCTGATCGGCCCTAACAGTTACCCCATTGTAATCAGCAAGGACATGAGCATCTAGCCCCGCGCGGCGCGGCACACCGGCAGGGCCGGACTAACCGCGGCCGCCACGGCGGCCGGGCAAGGAGCGTGAAACCATGAACATCCTCTTTACGGCAAGCGAGTGCGTGCCATTCATCAAAACCGGCGGGCTGGCGGACGTGGTGGGTTCGCTGGCGCCCGTGTTGGCAAAGCAGGGGCACGACGTGCGCGTGATGCTGCCCATGTATACCGCCATCGGGCTGGATTGGCAGCACAAGATGCAGTTCGTGCTGCACTTTGACGTGCAGTTGGGCTGGCGCAGGCAGTACTGCGGCGTGATGATGCTCAAGAAGGATGGGGTCACCTACTACTTTCTGGACAATAAGTACTACTTCGGCAGGCCGTACGTCTACGGGCTGGGCGGTGACGAGTACGAGCGTTACGGCTTCTTCTGCCGCGCGGTACTCAACGCCCTGCCGCTGCTGGGCTTCGCGCCGGACATTTTGCACGCGCACGACTGGCAGAGCGGCATGGTGCCCGCGCTGCTGAAGATCCAATACGCGCACCTGCCGTTTTACACTGGCGCTAAAAGCGTGTTCACCATCCACAACCTGCAATACCAGGGCATCTTCGGCATCCGCGAGGTGCAGGACGTGCTGGGGCTGGGCGACGGGCTGTGGAGCAGCGACAAGCTGGAGTGCTTCGGCTGTGCCAACTTCATGAAGGCCGGGCTGGTCTACAGCGACGCCATCACCACCGTGAGCCCCAGCTATGCGGAGGAGATCACCACCGCGTACTACGGCGAGCGGCTCGACGGGCTGATCCGCGCCCGCCGCGACACGCTCTACGGCGTTTTGAACGGCATCGACACCGAGGAATATGACCCCGAGAACGACCCGCTGATTTACGCCCGCTACAGCGCGGAGGACCTGACCGGCAAAGCCGAAAACAAGCGCCGCCTGCAAGAGGAGCTGGGCCTCGCGGTGGATGCGGACGTGCCGCTGATTGCCATGGTGGGGCGGCTGACCAACCAGAAAGGCCTTGACCTAGTGGATTGCGTGCTGGGCGACATCATGGCCGAAAACGTGCAGCTGGCGGTGCTGGGCATGGGCGACGCGCGTTATACCAACCTGTTCAGCTGGGCGGAGGGGCAGTACAAGGGGCGGTTGGCCGCGCGCTTTGCCATGGACCACGCGCTGGCGCACAAGCTGTATGCGGCTGCGGACTTCTTCCTGATGCCCTCGCTGTTTGAGCCCTGCGGGCTTAGCCAGCTCATCTCCATGCGCTACGGCACGGTGCCCATCGTGCGTGAGACGGGCGGCCTGCGTGACACGGTGCTTAGCTACAACGAGCACACGGGCGAGGGCAACGGCTTCACGTTCTTAAACTACAACGCGCACGACATGCTGGTGGTGATCCGGCGCGCCATCCGGTGCTATGAAACCGAGCCGGATATGCTGGCCAAGTTGCGCAAAACCGGTATGGGGGGCGACTACAGCTGGGCGCACAGCGCGCGGGATTATGTCGCCATCTATGAGAAACTCAAGACGCTGGACGCATAACGGAAACGCAAAGCAAAGGCCGCCGCACCCGAACGAGGTGCGACGGCCTTTGAGCAACCTTGACAATTACGCTGATGGAGCCAACGGCTCGCGCAGGGTTGCAATGATGTAACCAAAGCGCTTTGCCGCAGCGGTTTCCGGGATGGGGTAACCGCCAAAAGGACGTTGTGGCGCACGCTCAAAGGGCGCATTGTAGAACGCAGACAGGCAAAATCGCCGCAGCAGATGAAAAGTGTCAAGGGGCGCGCCTCTTGCGGGGTTTGGGGCGGAGCCGCAAAGCATTATGTCGAAACACTTTGCGTTATCGGGCGAACAGCCGTGAAGCGACTATGAGGCGAGTGCCGTTAACAGCGCGTTGTGGCTTATTGACAGTATAAGCCGCCGCAACCGTTACGGTTTCGGCGGCTTTGCGCTGCGGGCGAGCTTGCCGGAGCAGTTGCCGTCAGTGTTGATCGGCGGCTGCGCGCCTGTTCAGTGCACCGATGCGTGCGGGGAGAATGCGCACGATGAAGGCCGCCAGCGCGACCTTGACTGCCTCGGGGATCAGGAAGGGCACCACACACATGCCAAGCGCCGTGGCCAGGCTCACCGGCCCCGTCGCGGGGGCGTAGGCAACCATGAACCATGCCGTGCCAAACGCATAGCACACCAAAAGCCCCAGCACCATGCCGGCAAGGCGCGCAATGTAGCCCTCTCCCGCAAGCTTTGTAAACAGCCAGTACACGAGTGTGGAGGCCAGAAAGCCGACCAGATAGCCGCCCGTCACACCCAGCAGTTTGCCCAGCCCTCCCCCGAAATGACTGAACACGGGCAGGCCCACCGCACCCATGAGCAGGTACAAGAGGATGGTCAGCGTCGCGCGCCTGCCGCCCAGCAGCCCCATAGCGCACAGCACCGCGAACGTTTGCAGCGTGAAGGGGACGGTGGTGGGGATGGCGATCCAGGCGCACACCGCGATGAGCACCGCAAACAGGGCGATGAGCACCATATCGACTGTAGTGAGGAGGGGCTTTACGCGCTTCAAGGGCAACATCCTTTCAAACGGGGTCGTTTCGCAGCTGATGATAGCAGAACCGATTTAAAATGTCAACCAAAGCGTGGATTATGGGTGACAATACGATGCGGAAGCGTATCGGAACCATCCGCGCGCTCGCCCTCCGGCCCGCGGGGCCCGCGAAAACGCGTGAAAAAAGGCTTTGGTGGTTTTGATAGTTTGCAGGCGGGCGAAGTCATGGTACAATGGAGCGATGTGAGAGGAGCGTTCCGCATGAGCATCCGCACCAACTACAACCATACGCTGACCGCCAGTTACCTTGGGTATGTGACGCAGGCCATCGTGAACAACTTCGCGCCGCTTTTGTTCCTCACGTTTCAGCGGGAGCTTCATGTGCCGCTGGAGCAGATCACACTGCTGGTGAGCCTGAACTTTGCCGTGCAACTGGCCGTGGACGCGCTTGCCGCCCGTTTTGTAGACCGGCTGGGCTACCGCTTCTGGATCGTTACGGCGCATATACTCAGCGGGCTTGGGCTGCTGGGGCTGGGTGTTTTGCCACGCCTGCTGCCCGCGCCGTTTGTGGGGTTGCTGCTGGCTGTGGTGCTGTACGCCATGGGTGGCGGGCTGCTGGAGGTGCTGGTGAGCCCCATTGTGGAGGCGTGCCCCACCGAGCGTAAGGAAGCCGCCATGAGCCTGCTGCACTCGTTCTACTGCTGGGGGCATGTGTTTGTGGTGCTGGCCTCCACAGCGTTTTTCGCGTTGTTTGGCATTGCGGGCTGGCCGGTGCTGGCCTGCCTGTGGGCACTGCTGCCGCTTTATAACGCTGTCTATTTCTCGCTGGTGCCCATCCGTCGCCTGCCGGGCGAGCATGGCGGCAAGGGGCTCAGGGCGCTGTTTGGCAACAAACTGTTTTGGGTGCTCATGCTGCTGATGGTATGCGCGGGCGCAAGCGAGCAGGGCATGAGCCAATGGGCCTCGGCGTTTGCCGAAGCGGGACTGGGCGTGAGCAAAACGCTGGGCGACCTGACCGGCCCCTGCCTGTTTGCGGTGATGATGGGCATTGCGCGCGTGCTGCACGCCCGTTACAGCGATCGCCTGCCGCTTGCGCGCGTCATGGCGGCGTGCGCGGTTCTGTGCGTGGTGGGCTACCTGCTGGCGGCGCTCTCCGGCCTGCCGCTGCTCAGCCTGATCGGCTGCGCGCTGGTGGGTTTCTCGGTGGGGGTGTTCTGGCCGGGCACATTCAGCCTTGCAGCGGCAGGCGTACCCGCGGGCGGCACGGCGATGTTTGCCCTGCTGGCGCTGGCGGGCGACCTGGGCTGTTCGTCTGGGCCCGCGACGGTGGGGTTGGTGGCCGATGCGGCGGGCGGGCAGCTGCGCATAGGCCTGCTGGCGGCCATCGCGTTTCCGCTGCTGATGCTGCTGGGGTTGTGGCTCAAGGGGAGAACGAAGCCTGCGCGCGCGGGCGCGGAAGGGGCACCGCCAATGTGAGCGAGGGTAAGGCTTGCCATGCCACCGAGGGTTGGCAATGCTGACATTTCTGAAAACAGCGGTCGAGCGTCGCTGTGCGCCTGACAGGTTTCAACCATCGATGTGAAGATGATACGGTTTCAAATCATGAACCATTCCATCCCACAGCGCTTTCATTCCATGGCTGTGTTGCTATGGCTTGACATAACCCCGCTGCGCCTTCGCGTGCGGTTGGCACCATTGAGCAAACCGCTCGCGTCGTTTGACGCATGAACGATTTAAAACCCAAAAGAGCCCGATATGCCAAGGGCCGCCGTTGCGCACAGCAAACGGCGGTCCTTGTTGGTGCATAAGGGAAAGCCGCGGCAAACGCATCAGGTGGGCCGCGGCGTGTTTGCCTGCAAAGGCAGGCGCACCGGTTCAATAGGTATAATCGTCCACTTCCACCTTGTCCGGATCGGTGTAGGGGGCGAGGGTAGAGATCATCTTGACGGGGGCGTTGGAGTTGTTGATGACGTAGTGCACCTCGGAGGGCTCGATGTGAATCAGCTGCCCGGCGCTTAAATGGTGCGTGACGCCGTCCACGATGATGTCCACCTCGCCCTCGAGGATATAGAAATTCTCTTCCATGATGTTATGATAATGCGCCTTGAAATCCTCCCCGGCTTGAAACTGCACGATGGCGAAATTCAAGCGCGGCCCCTTCATCAGGTATTTGGGGCCGCTGTTGCCGAAACGATATTCCCGGTCGGCCTCGTTGACGATGAACATGGTCGTTCCCCTCCGTTTTTTACAGTCCGGGCGCGACCCACATGTAGCGGGTCAGGCCGCGGTCGCTCAGAGCAAGCTGGGCTTGATATACCTCGCGCCAGGGCGCGTACATCTCCTCATAAACCCTGTGGTTGTCCGTGTCGGGCGTAAAGATGCGTTCCCACTTGACCAGCTTGCGCGCCGTGCCGGAGATATCGGCATACAGCCCCACGCCGTGCCCCGCGAGGATGGCCGCACCCAGCGCCGTGGCCTCTTTGACCACCGGCACCTTGACGGGAAGGCCCAGCACATCGGCCACAATCTGGCACCACACGTCGCCCTTGCTGGCGCCGCCTGCGAACACCACTTCGCGCGGGGCGTGGCCGGTGGCCTCGCGCACCAGTTCCACATGGCCGCGGGTTACCATGGCCGCGTTTTCCATGATGGCGCGGTAGAAAGTATACTTGTTGAACCGCTGCGCGTCCAGTGCAAAATTGGTGAACGTGGGTGCGGCGTGCTTCCAGCTGATGAAGTTCATCACATCGCTGAAGGTGCACATCATGCCGTAGCAGCCCGCCGGGATTTTTTTGGCTTCTTCGTTCATCAGCGCGTAGGGGTCGGTGCCCAGCTCCGCGGCGCGGCGCACCTCGTCCTGGCAGAAGGCGTCGCGGTACCAGCGCATCGCCAGGCCGGGCAGGAAGGCCAGCGCTTCATACTGCCACAGGGCGGGCACCGCGTGGCAGTTGACGCGCACGCGGCACTTGCCGTCGGTCTGGCCGCTGGCGGTGTTGAACTCATATTGCCAGAAGCTGCCGCCCAAAATGGCGGCCTGCCCCTCGTCCACTACGCCCACGCCCACGCAGCCCAGCTGCGAGTCGCCGCCGCCCGCCACCACGGGTGTGCCCTCGCAAAGCCCCGTATCCGCCGCGCCGCGCGCGTTCACGGTGCCCACCACAGTGCCGCACTCCGCCACGGGGGGAAAGATGTCGTCCTTCAGGTTTACCTTACGCATGATGGCGGTGTCCCACGCGCGCGCCTGCAGGTCAAATATGCCGGAGGTGCTGCCGTTGCTGGGCTCCACCGCCAGCACGCCCGTAAGCTTTTTGATGAGCCAGTCGTTGAACATGCCCACCTTGGAAAGCCGCGCATACAGATCCGGGCGCTTGTTTTTGACCCACAGGATGCGGGGCAGCGCGCCCAGCGCGTAGGTTTGGCCGGAAACGGCGTAGATTTCCTTTTCCAGCGCTGGGTTTTGGCGGATCAGCTGGGCCACCTCGTCGGTGCTGCGCGCATCCACGTTGGCGCAGGCCCAAATCTCCTCGCCCTGCGCGTCGTAGAGCACGATGCCCTCGCGCATGCACGTGGTGCTGACGGCGGCGATATCGGCTGGGTTGACGCCCGTCTCCGCCAGAACGCCGCGCACGCAGGCACACGCCAATGCCCAGTTGGTTTGCCAGTCGAAATCCATGCTGCCGGGGTAGCGCGGATCCTGCCCGTGCGTCCACTCCCGCTGCACGCAGCCCAGCTGTGTGCCGTCGGTGTCAAAGAGCACCGCGCGCACGCTGCCTGTGCCCGCGTCAATTGCCATCAGGGTTTGCTTTGCCACTTGATTGCCTCCGTTTCAGTATGTTGGCCGCAGGGGTGCGTTGGCCTGTCAATCGTCGGTTTCTTGGCCCAGCAGCTTGGCCGCAGTTCGGTCGTCGGTGATGAGCACATCCAGATAGCCGCCGCGCAGGGCGGCGCGGATGGCGTTCACCTTTACATCGCCCGCCGCCACGCCGATGACGTTTTGCAGCGCCTTGAGCTTGGTGAGCGACGTGCTGATGAGCCGCCCCTCCAGCGGGGTTTCGATCAGGTTGCCGTCGCGGTCGATGAAGTGGCTCAGCAGATCGCCCACCGCCCCCTGCATCTGCAAATAGAGGAAATCGTTGCGGTTCAAAATGCCGGATTTGAAGATGGTGGCCGTTTCGTGCATGGCGCCGATGCCCACGACGGTCAGCTGCGCGAGGCTGATCATGCGGCTGATTTCCGCCACGCTGGCCTCGTGGCGCATGGCGTCGGCCATCTCCTTGCTGCTGGCCAAAAGCGGCGTGGGGATCAGGTGCAGCTTGGCGTTGAACACGTTGCTGCGCGTGTCCGGCAGGTAATAATTGACCCCGCCGGTGAGCGACACGCAGGTGATGGGGCGCTCTGCCATGGTGGCAAGGTTGTTTAAAATCCGACTGGGCGTGTCGCCATAACCCATATTGATGAAACTATTCTCGGTCAGGCGCTCGCTGATGTACATGCTGGCGGCCTCCGCAATGCCTGCGTTTACCTGCCCTTTGCTCAAGGAGCCGGGCACGATGAACGCATCCTGCAGGCCGAACTCCGCCATCAGGCCTCGTTCCAGCTTCATGCGGGTTTCCCCGTCCTTGCGCAGGCGGAACTGGATGATGCCGGTCTGGCGCGCTTTCTCCAGCAGCTTGATGACCCGCATACGGCTGATGCCCAGCGTGTCCGCCACGCTCTGCTGGGTCATGTTTTCAAAATAATAGTACCACGCGATTTTGATCATCAGCGATTCTTCATAATCCATGGTGCGCCTCCCCGCGAGAGATTGCAATAGTTGCAGTAACAAACAAATGTATCTTCTGCCGATAGTATATCACCTGTTCCGATGGCTGTCAATTGTATTTGCGAAAACTTGTTAAACATGGAAGAAACCCGCCCACGCAGCTATTAGCGCACAAAATTGCCTATGCGGAACTAGCGCAAATGACCAAGTATAGGGACGGTTTTTCGTACCTGCGCCAGCCCAAGCCAAATTTTTTTGTCGATGCCGTTGACAAAAGTGAGCGAAGAGGGTATCATGTTGGCAGGAACAAAAAAGACGGTCACCTAACAATTGTTTTGACCATTGGGGGTTCGCTGGATGAACGAAACGGTTCGGCTACCCGAGGACGCGATGCTGTCGGTACGCGGCATCACCAAAGCCTTCGGCTCCAACTCCGTGCTCAAGGGGATCGACATGGATATCACCCGCGGTTCGGTGGTGGCGCTGATCGGCGGCAACGGAGCCGGCAAGAGCACGCTGGTGAAAATCATCATGGGCATCTACCAGCCCGACGAAGGGGACATCTATCTGGCGGGCAAGCCCGCCAAACTGCGCAGGCCTGCCGCTTCGCTGGCCGCTGGCATATACCTGGTGCCGCAGGAGCCGATGCTCTTCCCCAACATGACCGTGGAAGAAAACGTGCTTATGGGCTTTCGGGAGAACACGGGCGAGCTGCACCGCAGGCTGGTGGCGCTGCTGGCCCACCTTGGGTGGAGCATGGACCTTGGCCGCAAGGCTGCCACACTCTCCATCGCGGAGCAGCAGTTGGTGGAGCTGTTGCGCGGCCTGATGCGCAACGCACGGCTGCTTATTTTGGACGAGCCCACCAGTTCGCTCACCTTCAACGAGGTGGAGAGCCTCTTTAAGATCGTGGCGGATCTGAAGGCCAAGGGCATCAGCATCATCTATATCACGCACCGCCTGACCGAGGTGTTCCAGATTGCCGATCGGGTGCTGATCATGCGCGACGGTGTGATTACCTTAAACGGCCCCGTGTGCGACTTTACCCGTGAAATGCTGGTGGCGGGCCTGCTGCCGCCCAACGCGGAGATACGTACGATGGGGGAGAGCTGCAAAGCTGCGGGCTATGAGGACGCGCAGCCCGCGCTGGTTGTATCTCACCTAACGGGCTATGGTTTCAGCGATGTGAGCCTCAAGGTATACCCTGGCGAGGTGCTGGGGCTGGCGGGCGTGGTGGGTGCGGGGCGCACGGAGCTGGCGACCACCATCTTTGGCCGCGACGCGGTTAAAAGTGGCACGGTCAGCCTCTGCGGACTTGACGTAACGGGCTTCTCCACGCGGCAGATGCTGGACGCGGGCCTCAACTATGTGGCCGAGGACCGCTTCTTAAACGGCATTTTCCGCCTGAGTGACGTGGCGGCCAACACGACCGCCGCAAACCTTCACCGCATGAGCCGCTTCTTCATTAACTTCAAGCAGGAGCGTGCCATCACCGATACGTTTATCAAGGCTTTCCGCACCAAGGTGACGGGGCGCGACCAGGCCATCGGCTCGCTCAGCGGCGGCAACCAGCAGAAGGTGGTCATTGCCCGCTCGCTGGCAACCGGCCCCAAGGTGCTCATTCTGGACGAACCCACCCGCGGCATTGACGCGGCGGCGCGCGGCGACGTGTACGCCATTATCCAGCAGCTCAAGGAGCAGGGGCTGGCAATCCTGCTGATTTCCTCGGACATGGAGGAGATCGTGGAGCTGAGCGACCGGGCAGTGACCATGTTTTGCGGGCATATCAACAGCGAGTTCGCCAAGTGCGACATCAGCCAGGACAGCCTGATGAGCGCCGCGTTTGGCGTAACGGGAAGGGGTGCGCAGGGTGCTTAAGAAACTGCTGCATTCCCGCGAAACAACGGCGTTTGCGTTCATTGTGCTCATGTTTTTGGGCGTGGGCGCCATCAACCCCAACTTCCTCTCCGCCGCGAACATCTGGCTGTGCTTCAACAGCAGCGTGGTGTACACGGTGGTCGCGGTGGGCATCGCGCTGGTCATCATCACGGGGGAGATCGACGTGTCCGTGGGCGCCACGCTGGGCATCACCGCCACCATCAGTGGCACGATGATCCGCGACGGGCAACCGTGGCCGCTGGCCATCATGGCGGCGCTGCTGGTGGGCCTCATCATCGGCTCGGTAAACGGTTTCGGCGTCACGGTGTTTAAAATTCCCTCCATCATCATGACGCTGGGCATCAACGGCATCGTGCGCGGGCTCATCTACGTCTACACCAACGGCAAATGGGTGGAGAACATCCCCTTTGACTTCAAAAACCTCTCGCAGGGTAAGCTGTTTGAGGCCATCACGTTCTTCTACCTTGGTTCGCTGGTGCTGATCGCGGGGGTGCACCTGATTCTCACCCGCAGCAAGCGGGGGCGCTACCTTGCGGCGGTAGGCGACAACATCGGCGGCGCGACGCTGCTGGGCATCCCCGTGAACGTGACCAAATTTGCGGCCTTCGCGCTTTGCGGCGTGCTGGCGGCGGCGGGTGGTGTGCTCTACGTGAGCCGCGTGGGCTTTGTAACGCCCATCGCGGGCAACGGGTATGAGATGAAAGTCATCGCCGCGTGCGTGCTGGGCGGCATCAGCCTGTCCGGCGGCGTGGGCTCGGTCATCGGCGCGGGCGTGGGCGCGGCCATCATGGCCTCCATCAGCCGTGTGCTGGTGTTTGTGGGCCTCAGCTCCAATTATGACGATACCATCACCGGCATCTTGCTGATCATCATTGTGGTGTCGGATGCGCTCATCCGCCGCCGGGCGGTGGAAAAAGCGCGGCGAGAGCGGCTGTCCGCCAAGACGCAGCACGCTGCGGTCGAGGGAAAGGGGGCGGCGGCCCATGGCTAAGCTCAAGAAGCTGTTTATGCGCTGGGAGTTGTTTCTGGTACTGGTGATCGTGCTGGAGTTTGTGATCTTCGGCTCGCTGACCCCCAAGTTTTTAAACCTGAAGCGCCTGTTCAGCGGCCTGAACCAGTTTATCCCGGTGTGCATCATCTCACTGTTTGTCACGTATGTGATGATCACCGGCGGCATCGACATCCAGGCGGGCTCCATCGTGGGGCTGAGCAGCATCATGGTGGGCGTTTTATGGAACGACGCGGGTATGAACATCTTCGTGGCGTGCATTGTTGCGCTGGTCGCCGGTGCGCTGTGCGGCACGCTGAGCGGGTTTTTCGTAGCGTACACGGGCGTGCAGCCTATGGTGGTCACGCTGGGCGGGTCGTTCCTCTACTCCGGCTTGGCGCTGGCAGTCACCAACCTGAGCCAGAAAGAAGCCTACCAGGGCATCAGCGACTTTCCGGCGGCGTTTCGCGCGCTGAGCAAGACGGAGCTGGCGGGCGCCATCCCCATGCAGTTTGTAATCTTCTTCGTGCTGGTGGTGGCAAGCTACATCCTGTTGCACCGCACCAACTATGGGCGCAAGATATTCCTGTGCGGCGTGAACAAGAACGCAGCGGAGTACAGCGGCATCAACACACGGCTGGTGATCATGAGCACCTACACGCTCTCCGGCCTGAGCGCTTCCATCGCGGGCATCCTGCTGACGGCCTACCTGGGCACCGCAAAGGCGGACATGGGCGCGGAGTATACCCTGCCCATCGTGACCGCGGTGGTGCTGGGCGGCACCAGCAACCTGGGCGGCAGCGGCGGGGTGATCGGCTCGGCGCTGGCGGCGCTGGCGGTGGGACTGTTGCGTATTGGCCTGAGCCTCAATGGCCTCTCTACGCAATATCTGGACATCCCGGTTGGCATTTTACTGGTGGTCACGGTATCCTTCCGTTTTGCGGGCACCAACCCCAGGCTGCGCAAGCTGTTTGCCCGCAGGCGGCGGCACCTGCACGCTGGCCGGTAAACGGGCGCGCCTCCACATCCCCGATTCTTAGCGCGCACTGCGCGCAGGAAATAAATATTACAGGAGGGTATACTATGAACAGGATCTCCAAGATCATGGCTGCCATGATGGCGCTTGTGCTGTGTGTGGCCATGGTGACCGTCGCGACGGCGGAAGGCATCAACGTGGTGTTTATCCCCAAGCTCTCCGGCAACGCTTTCTTTGAGAGTGCGAACGTGGGCGCGCAGGATTTCGCTGCCTTGAACGGCTTCACCGTGACGTATGACGGCAACCCCGAGGCGTCTGCGGCCAACCAGGTGGCCATCGTGCAGAACGCCATCACCAGCGGCGCGGATGCCATCTGCATCTCCACTGTTGACGCCGCAGGCGTGAACGACGCCCTCAAGGAAGCCGCCGAGGCTGGGCTGGTCGTGACCACGTGGGATTCCGACTCGCTGCCCGAGAGCCGCAGCATCATGGTAAGCCAGGGCACGCCCGAACAGCTGGGCGTCATGCTGGTGGACATGCTGGCCGCAAGCCTGACCGAGCGCGGCAAGGACGTGACCAAGGACGCCATCAAGTATGTGTGGCACTACAGCCAGGCGACCGTGACCGACCAGAACAGCTGGCACGTGGCTGGCGAGGTCTATGTGGCCGAGAAGTACCCCAACTGGATCAACGTGTTCCCGGACAACTACTACTCCGAGCAGGATGCCGAGAAGGCCATCACCGTGGGTGAGTCCATCCTGAGCACCTATCCGGACATCGACGGCATCATCTGCAATGACTCCACCGCGCTGCCCGGCCAGGCGCAGGCCGCTCAGAACCTCGGGCTGGACGCCACCAAGGTGTCCATCACCGGTTTCGCCGCCCCCAACAGCATGAAGGACTATTGCCGCGCCGGCATCCTGACCCGCTGGGGCCTGTGGGATTGCAAAATCCAGGGCGCGCTGGGCTGCTACATGGCCTACCTGCTGGCCAGCGGCCAGGAAATCAAGGTTGGCGACACCATCGACGTGCCGGGCATCGGCGCTGTGACGGTTGAGCCCAACACCGTTCTCGACCCCAACGCCTTCACCTCCGAGACCAGCGGCGTCGTGCTGCTGCCGGAGCGCGCTGTGTTCACCATCGAGAACATGGACAACTACAACTTCTAAACCCACCCAGCAAGCAAACGGAGGCCGCGCGCCAGAGCGCGGCCTCCACCCATGGCCCGGCCGCGCGGACACTCCGACGGCCAGCCACCACTGTATACCCATATCACCAACAGGAGGTCGATCTCCATGCCGGACAAGGATGGGCTGAAAGTCGCCAAGGATTACCACAAGGAAGAAAGCTTCCAAAACCAAGGTGCGTTTTACGTCAAGGGCGCGGGCAACCTGGACTGGGGCATGAAAAAGCACCTTGCCAACATTTTTGACCCCAAAAGCGGCAACACCGTGATGTTCGCGTTTGACCACGGCTACTTCATGGGCTCCACCGCGGGCCTGGAGCGGCTGGATATCGTGGTGCCCAAGCTGATGCCGTATGTGGACTGCCTGATGGGCACGCGCGGCGCCATCCGCACCTGTGTGCCCGCGGATAACCGCAAGGCTATCGCCCTGCGTGTGTCCAGCGGCTCCAGCATGTTAAACGAAGACCTGAGCCATGAAGTGATCGCCGTGGATATCGAGGACAGCATCCGCATGAACGCGGACTGCATGGCTGTGCAGACGTTCATTGGCGCGGACGGGCAACTGTCCAGCATCGACAACGTAAGCCGCGTGATCAATGCAGGCATGCGTTATTCCATCCCCACGCTGGGCGTTGTGGCCGTAGGCAAAGATATGGAACGTACCGACCGCTTCTTCAAGCTGGCGACGCGCATCGTGGCCGAGATGGGCGTGCAGCTGGTGAAAACCTACTACTGCGATAACTTTGAGGAAGTCGTTGCGGCTTGCCCCGTGCCCATTGTGGTGGCGGGCGGCAAGAAGCTGCCCGAGGACGAAGCCCTCACCCTGGCCTACCGCTCCATGCAGGGCGGCGCGCGCGGGCTGGACATGGGCCGCAACATCTTCCAAAGCGAGCACAGCGAGGCGATGGCGCAGGCCATCCGCAAAATCGTGCACGAGGGCTATACGGACAAGCTTGCCTTCGAGTTCTACACCGATCTGGCCAACGCACAGGGCTGATACGCCTCCCGCTTTCACCGGACGCAGCGCGCCTTTTCCCTTTTGCGCCGCCGCGCCGCGCCCAACCCCCTACCCGCAGCCAGCGCGTTTGCGCTGGCTGCGGCCGTATCCGGCCGCGCTTGACCGCGCCGCGCGCCGCAGGTACAATGGATGCAACAGAAGACATCGCGGGAGGGGTAACCATGACGCTTTCGATTATCCGGATGGTGCTTCCGGTGCTGATTACCTTTGGGCTTGGGTACCTGTGCAAGCGCAGGGGTGTGTTCGGCGAAGCGGGGCTCAAGGGGCTCAAAGCCGTGGTGGGCAACATAACGCTGCCCGCCGTGCTGTTTTACGCATTCTTCACCGCCGAATACGGCGGGCGCATCGCCCTCACGTTCGGCGTGGTGTTTGTGAGCATGGTGCTGGGGCTGCTGGCGGGCTTTGCGCTGCGCCGTTTTGTCAAGCCGTACGGCAAGTTTCTGCCGTTTCTGACGACCAACTTTGAGGGCGGTATGCTGGGGTACGCCCTTTATGGTCTGTTGTATGCGGGGCAGACGCAGACGTTCGCCATGGTGGATATCGGGCAGACGTTTTGCGCGTTCACAGTGTTTCTGGCGGCGCTCAAGTCTGTGGGCGGCGAGAAAGTTAGCGCCGGAGCGCTGGCGCGCAATATGTTTGGCAACGTGGTGTTTGTGTGTATCACGTTGGGCGCGCTGCTGGGCGCGACGGGCGCGGGTCAGTGGCTGTTGCAAACCCCCGCGGGCCCGGTGCTCAGCGATACGGTGCGCTTCATCGCCGCGCCAACCAGCGCGTTGATTTTGCTCATCGTGGGGTATGAGCTGCGCTTTGAAAAGGCGCTGATGGGGCCGGTGTTCAAAACCGTGGCGCTGCGCCTGCTGGTGATGGGCGCGCTGCTGGCGCTGGGCTCGCTGGTGATTTTCAGCGTGATTGCGTTTGATAAGCCGCTCTTTGTGGCGATGCTGCTGGCGTTCAGTATGCCCGCGCCGTTTATCATCCCCCTGTATGCGGATGTGACGGGCCATGCCGAGTACATTTCCACCACGTTATCGGTGCAGACGCTGCTGGCGGTTGCGCTGTTCATCGGTATCGCGGCGTACACGCTGGCATAGGGTACGCAGCACTGCCCCAGGGTGCGGACGCACGGTGGGAAACGTTCATAGCCCGTGCGGAGCCTATCGGTGTGCGCGGAAGGCGGCGACCAATGCAACCAAAGAAGGCGCGGCATCCTGCCGCGCCTTCTTTGGTTTCGGGGGGCGTTTTTGTTTCAGGCTTCGGTCAACGTGACGGTATCGCCATCCACCTCGACCGCGTACAGGGTGTAGGAGTAAAGGCCGTCCTCGCCCGCAAGCGGCGCGGCTGCTTCGGCCAGCGCAGACGTATCGTCCAGGCACACCAGATAGCTGATATCGTTATGCAACAGGTAACGGGTCAGCACATCCACGCTTTCGCTGTTCTCCGGCGTTTGCTGGAAAAACTTCGCGGGCGCGAAGCTGTAGACGATCTCCTTGGTGTAGTCGGACGTGGTAGGCAGGTCGATCAACACGCGCGCGCCGGTTAAGCCGTCCAGCGCTTCGCCCCACATCTCCTGGTCGCGCACCGTGGCCTCGCTTCCGGCGGCGCGCTCGCTTTGCACATATCGTTCGGGAAGCAGCATGTCGCCCATGACGGCCCAGTTGGTGCCTACAATCATCAGCAGCGCGGCTAGCGCCAGCACAGCCAGCGTCACGGGTGTTTGGCGCGGCAGGGCACCCGCCTGCCCCGCGCCCAGCGGCAGCGCGAGCAGCAGCATGAGCTGGCCCAAAATCAGCGGAGCCATGTAGCGTTCGATCAGCAACACCATGTTGCCTGCCTGCGCGCCTGTATAGACGGCGGTTTCGTAGTAGAAAGTGGTAAAGAAGCTCAGGTACAACACGAGTAGGTAGGCAAGCGTCATGCCCGCGAGGTACAGGGCGCACAGCTTTGCCTGCGCCATGGGGATGGCCCAGCGCCACCCCAGTGCCAGCGCGGCCAGCGGAAAGGCCGTCAGCCATAGGATAAGCGGCAGGCCCAACGGCGCGGCGGTGTGCAGGGTGATGTCGCCCACATAGCGCACACACAGGGCGTTAAGCAGCGCGGGCAGCACGCCCGCTGCGTTTTCCGGCAGGGCGTATGCGCCTTGCAGTATCGCCGTAACGCTGCCGCCCGCCCCGCCGGTGTTGAAGCCGGAAAGCCCCATCGCGCCGCAGTAGAGGAACCAGCCGCCTACACCCGCAACGGGTGCCAACAGCACCGGCAGCGAGCGCCGGAGCGTATCCGCGCGGCGCAGCAGGTACAGCACCGCCGCAAACCCAAGCAACAGCGCGCCGATCTGTTTGATCAAAAACAGCCCGCACAGTCCCAGTGCGATGGCGGCAAGGCTAAGCCGATCGCCTCGCCGGTGCCGCCAGATCAGCAGTAGCACATAGCCGAAACACAGCGACAACGCCGTGTCCACGCCCAAGAACACATAGCTGAGCACGTTGCCCCATGTGGGCAGCGCCACAAAGCCTGCAAACAGCAGCGGCAGCAGCCATGCGCGCCGCCACCGCAGCCGCGTGACCAGCGGCAGCAGGAACACCGCGTACAGCAGGAACATTGTGAAATAAAGCGCTTGCTCGCTCCACGCGCCTTGCGCGTGCATCGTGAGCCACTGGAGCACCTGCACGCCGGGCGGATAATCCCCGTAGCGGGGGTTCAGGCTAGCCGCGCCTGGCACTAACCCGCCCGCGTACCAGATGGACTTGACCTGCAAGCCCCAGTGGGCCAGATCGTCACGCCACCACACGGTCATTGGCGCGGCGGCAAACCAGTAGAATACCGCAAGCGCCGCAAACAGCAAAAGCCCGGGCGTAACGCCGTACTGCCACAGCGAGCTGGCCAGATCGACTGGAGTCTGGCGGCGGCGCAGCACGCCCCACAGCGCCCACAAAAGCACCGCGGCGCAGGCAGCCACGGTGAACACGTCCGCAAGCGCCAATTGCCCCGCCATGGCAAGCAGCGTAAGCAGCAGCATCGTGCCCAGCACGGCGGCTGGCAGCACCTGCTCAAACCGCCTTTGCAGCCTTGCGCAAAGCAGGAAAATGATAACCAGAAGGGCGGCCACGCTGATCATGGGCATACTCCATTCTGTGGAAAATTGCGCCGAATGGCACGCGACGTGCGCGCGACGGCGCGCGTATCCTGCGTAGGAAGGCGATGCCTGTCATGAGCGGTATCGGTTCTGCGGGCGCACCAGCCGTCGCGCATTGCTATCGCATTATAGCGCAATGGGCGGCCTGTGTAAAGGCGCGGCGCATTGAGCGCAGGTGGCGGCTGTGCTATAATGAGGCCAATAACCGAGGGGGGAAGAAACGATGATTTGGACGGATTTCCATTTCTTTAGCCAATCGCTGGGTATCCAGACGGCGGTGTACGTGCTGTTGCCCGAGCACGCCCAGATGATGGAGATGCAGGGCGCAAAGCTGCCCACGCTCTACCTGCTGCACGGATTGAGCGATGACCATACCGGCTGGCTGCGCAACACGCGCATCGCGGATTATGCCCGCAAGTACCGCGTTGCGGTGGTGATGCCCGCTGTCAACCGCTCGTTTTACACAGACATGGTACACGGCGCGAAATACTGGACCTTTGTGCGTGACGAGCTGCCGAGTGTGATGGAAACGTACTTTCCGCTCAGCCGCGAGCGCGCCGGACGGTTTGCCGCGGGGCTGTCCATGGGCGGCTACGGCGCGATGAAGCTGGGCCTGCTGGCACCCGACCGATATGCTGCCGTGGCCGCGCTTTCCGCCCCGCTATGGCTGCACGCCTCGCTGGACGGACACATGGAGGACCCCGATTTTGCGCGGGAGCTGAACGATATCTTCGGCAGCCGCGAAGGGCTGCTCACGGGCGAGGGCAACCTCACGCTGGCGGCGGAAACCCTGTCGCCGGAAGCCGCGCCGCGCCTGTATGCCTGCTGCGGCACGGCGGACTTTCTCTACGAGGCCAACGAGGCGTTTATCGCCGCCTTTGGGCAGAAGCTTAACATCACCTATGTGCGCGAGCCGGAAGCCGCCCACGCCTGGGACTATTGGGATAAGGCCATCCGCGACGTGCTGGCGTGGCTGAAACTGGAGTCGTTTGATAATGTGTGGTGAACGCGCCGTGATACGATTTCGATCCATCAATGCGGCGAAGCGCACACGTGAATACAAGCTGCGGCGAACGGCGGGTGCGAAGGCATATCGCGGCTGCGCGGCGCATTGACGACGATGTTACAGGATCAAACACCGTTAGGGTTACGCGTAAAATGCTTTGAGGTTGTACAAAGCGAGCGAACAGCCCGAAAGGGCTGGGTAGCGAGCGGCAGCAACACCCATCATTGACAGTAAAACGGGAGCGTGAGCGCGCTCCCGTTTTACTGTTTTGGCGGTATTGTGCACGACGAGCGTGCACGGCTCACCGCAATTACTGCATGTACTTGCCCGCGCCGCGCGTCTGCGGCGTGAGTTGCCGGACGTTTAGCACGCTTCGGTTGCGCACGACGTTGAGCACCAGCCCGATACCCGCCATGTTGGTGATCAGGTTGCTGCCGCCGTAGCTTAAAAACGGCAGGGGGATGCCCGTCACGGGCATAAGGCCCGTGGTCATACCCACGTTTTCAAACACATGGAACAAAAGCATCGCCATCACGCCGATGATGATCATCTGCCCGAAGCGATCGTCCGTGAAGCGCGCGAGGTATAAAAGCCGCAGTATGACCGCCAGGTACAGCCCTACCACCAGCAGGCAGCCCCAGAAGCCGAACGCCTCGCCGATGGTTGAGAAGATAAAGTCAGTCCAGTCCTCGGGCACATAGTCCAGCTGGCTGAAGCTGCCGGGAACAAACATGCCCACGCCGTACAGCCCACCGGAGCCGATGGCGATCTTGGAGTTGTTCACCTGATAGGTGGCCGCCTCGTCCACCATGGCGGGGTTGACGAACGACAGGATGCGCGTGAGGCGGTAGTTTTCCGTGCCGGAGGCCACTACAAGCCCGTAGAGCACCGCGATGCCGATCACGCCCAGCGCGATGATGCTACCCATCACCTTCAGGCGGATGCCGCCAAAAAACATCATGATACCGAACAGGAAGATAGCCACCAGCACCGAGCCCATCTCGCCCTGCACCAGCGTGAGCAGCCACGGCACGCCCATGAGCAGCGCCAGGCGCATCGCGCTGCTCCACGAGCCCATGGGGTCGTCGTTCTTTTCCAGATACTTGGCGGTCACGATGATGCAGGCCAGCTTCATGAACTCCGAGGGTTGCAGCGTATAGCCCCACAGCACGTCAATCCATGCCTTCACGCCCGCCGCCTGGCCGCCCAGCGCCACCAGCAGCAGCCCGCACGCCATATAGTAGAACAGCTGCGAGCGCCTGCGGATGAACTCGTAGGGAAAAACGGTGATAACGCCGATCACGATGGGGGAAATCAGGAAAAAGATGGCCTGCCGAAGGCCGTAGTGCGATGCGACGATGTAGTTGAGCAGCGTATCCTCAGCGCTGGACTCGGTGGAGAACGTGGCGACGGAAACGCTCAGCACGCCCAAAGCGGCAAGGCCGAACACAAACAGCGTCAGCCACAGGTCAAAGTGCGCCTTGGAGCGCCGGGTTGCGTGCATCATGGGCATTCCTCCTTACCCGCCGTTGCGGGGGTGTTTGGCCGCCGGGGGCGCAGCCCGCTGGCCGGTTTCACCGCCGGAAGGGCCACAGGCGGCGGCGGGTCAGGTCTGGCATGGGTACGTACTCGCCCAAAAAGCGCTGGCTGATGCGCGTGAGCGCGTCCCGCGCGGGGCATTTAACATCCATAAAAGTCTGGTGGCGGCTGAGCGTCTGAATCACTGCCATGTCTTCGGGCACAAAGCCCAGCAGCGGCACGTCCAGCGTGTTGGCGATGGTCTGGGGGGCATACATATCGCCTGCCCGTACCAACGCCGGCACGATGCGGTTGACAATCAGCATCGGCCTGGGTTTGCGATGCTGATCCAGCAGCGATATCACGCGCTCGGCGTCACGGATGGCGATATCGTCGGGTGTGACGACTAGCAGCGCCTGATCGGCGCTCTCCAGCGTGGTGGTCACGCCCCGCTCCAGCCCCGCGGGCGCATCCATCAGCACATAGCTGAAGCGCTTCTTGAGCTTGCGCACGATGCGGCCCATCAGTTCCGCGTTCATATCCGCCGAGGTACCCAACTGGGCCGCGGGCAGCAGCGCCAGTGCGGGCGCGGCGGCATAGGGCACCAGCGCGTAGCGCAGCTTGCAATCCTTGTGCGCCACATCCACCATGTCGAAGATGATCCGGTTTTGCAGGCCCAGCAGCAGGTCGAGGCTACGCAGGCCGATGTCGGTATCCACAGCCACGGTTTGTAACTGCCGCCGCGCCAGCGCGATGCCCAGCGCGGCCGTAATGGTCGATTTCCCTACGCCACCCTTGCCGGAGACGATCATCCAAGCCTGGCTCATTCGGGTGCCCTCCTCGCGGTGTTGACGTAGCACTGGCGGCGTGCAGGGGCGCGGGTCACGGGGCCAGCATGTTGCCGCCCGGGAACACGGCGTTGTTGGTACGCAGGGTTTTCTGGTCCATGTACCAGCCCACGAACTCGCGGGCGGCCAGGCTGGCCTCTCCGCCGCTGAACCCGCTGGGTATGAACACGACCACCGCGATTTCCGGCTTCTCGTAGGGGGCCATCATGATGAACCACGCGTTGTTTTCCAGGTCGATTGTGGTTACCTCGGCGGTCCCCGTTTTGGCGCAGACGGCCTCGCGGTAGGCCCAGCTCTTGAAATACTTGGCGGCGGTACCGGATTCGTCTACCACGCCTTTCATCCCTTCCAGGATCAGGGGCAGGTATTCCTCCGCGCCGTCGAAATGGTTCAGCTGCGAGGGGGTGCGTTGGCTTAAAATATCGCCCTCGGGCGATGTGATGGAGTCGACGATCATCAGGTTATACACACTGCCGCCGTTGCCCAGCGCGGCCGCATAACGGCTGACCGCCGCGGGCGAAACCACGGTGATCGACTGGCCGATGGCGACCTGAATGGTCTGGCCGCCGCCCCACTTGATATCATTTAAGTAGTTGTACGTGTCCCCGATCACGCTTTGCAGATAAACCATCTCGCGCGTCATATTCAGCTCTTCCATCAGGATGGGGCGCATGCTCACGACCCAGTCGCCCTGGGCGGTGTTTACGGCCATGTCCATCAGGCGCTTGATGCAGCGGTTGAGGCGCTCGTCGTCATAGGTGATGTTGCGGATCGCGCCCTGGTTGCGCAGGTGCTTTTTGATGGAGTTGAACACGATGATGGGCACGGCGGTGTCCTGCGAGGCTTCGTCCATCGCCTTGTCCGGGTCGTAAAGGCTGGTCTGGCAGCCCACCACGCTGCGCTCCTCGCCGGGCAGATCCACACCCGTTTTGCTGGTCAGGCCAAACTCGCTGGCATACTGGTACAGACGCGTTTCACCCAGGCGCGCGCCCAGCGTGTAAAAGAAGTAGTTGCAGCTGTTGGACAGTCCCTGCACGATGGTCTGGTACTGGTGCTTATAGCGCTGCGACGCGCTGATCCAGCACTTGGGCGCGGTGGTCAGGTCGGTGGTATAGAGGGTGAAGTAGCCCGCGTCGCTGATGGTTTCGCTGGGCAGCAGTTCGCCCTCCAGCATGGCGCCCAGGGCCGACACCATCTTGAAAATGGAGCCGGGCGTCGCGCGCGCGTGGATGTTGTAGTTCATCAGCACATTGCGGTCGTCGGTCAAAATCTGCGCGCTTTCGGGGCCTGCGGCCACCAGCGCGTTCAGGTCAAACGTGGGATAGTTGGCCATGGCCAGCACGCGGCCCTCCATGTCGATCACCATCATGGCGGCGCGGTCTGCCAGCGAAAGGGGGTATTTTCCCCAATTGCGGCTCTCTATATCCTTCTTGTTTGACTCCAGCCAGCTGTTGAGCATCAGCTTGCTTTCCTGCCTTGCGCGCGTGGCAGTCACGTTTTCTGCCAGCGCGCGCTCGGCCTGCTGCTGGTAGCTGGCGAAGATGGTCAGCTTGACGTTGTTGCCGTCTCTGGGCTGCACATAACTCAGCTCGCGGGTGATCTTGCCAAGGCTGTCGCGCTCTACGATCTTGTAGCCCTGCCGCGCGTCGCTGTTCTGGGTCAACCAGTCTTCCATGGAGGACTCGATGCCGTCCAGCCCGATTACGTCGCTGTAGCGGTATCCCTTGGGCTTCAGCTCTTCCCATTTGGCTTGCGAGGGAATGGCCCCGATGTAGCCGATAACCTGTGCGCCCAGCGTGCTGCGCGGGTATACGCGTTTGGTGCCCACGGCCACGGCCATACCCGGCAGCGTCATGGAGCGGGTTTCGATCTCGATGACCGTTTCATAGGGCACATCCTTGGCTATCACGATGGGCTGGGAGTTGAACAGGTTCATCTGCATTTCCGAAAACACAGCCATGACCTTGAGCATCTTGGTTTCGTCCATGTCCGTGGGGATCTGGTATCGCGTCATGAGCCGCTCGATGGCCATGGCCGCCGTGGGCACGCTTGCGATGGAGTAGTAGTTGTTGTTGCGCCACTGGGTTTCGCGGGTCTGCAAAACCGCTTCGCTTACGCCGGAGCCAAAGTTGAAGCGCCACTCGTCAGTTTCCGGGTCGCGGTCGATGATAAACTTGACGGAAAGCTCGTTGCCGCGCGCCTCCAGGATGTCGATGGTTTCGGATATCGCCTCGGTGAAGGCGGCGTACTGCGCCTTTGCGTTTTGGCCCGCGTCACGGTAAAATGTGACGTTGTAGACCATTTTGTCCTTGGCCAAAATCACGGCGTCCGCGTCGGTGATCATGCCGCGGCTGCCGCGCAGGGTGATCTTGGCGGTGCGGCGCGATTCGGCGGTCTGTTGATAATCCTCACCGCCCCGCAATTGCAGGTTGATCAGGCCTGTGACCAGATAGATGAACATCGCCACAACGATGCCCAGAAACGCCAGATAGCGCGCGCCGAGGTTATACTCGGCCCGATCCAGCTTGCGTTTTTGCGAACCGTTCATGCATGATCCTTTCTACGGCGCTTCCGCCGCCGGAGCACGAAGCGCCCCTGCCGGTCGATGATTTCCCCGGCCCGCTTTAACGGGCCCGTTTCAGCTTGTAGATACCCAGCCACCAGCGGATGGGAAATTGCAGCGCGCCCGCCAGCAGCGTTGTATACACCACGGAGATCAGCGCGCGTTGCAACTGGTCGCCGTCGATCAGGATACCGTTTAAATAGATGTACATCAAAAGGACACTTTCGTACACCAGAATGCTCAGCAGCGCGCACAGCAACGTGCGCAGATGTGCGGGCAGGTTGCCCATGCGCCGCTTGCCAAGGCTGCGCTCCTCCTCCAGCTTGCGCTCGCCCTTGTCGGAAAAGGCCAGCGCCCCCAGCATGGCGCATACGGGGTAGAGGACCAGGTTGATGTAGTCCAGCACCGGCAGCATAATCTCCAGCAGGTAGCCGATGGTCAGCGCCATCAGGAAGGTATACTTGCGGCCCAGCGCCACCGTGACCACCGCGACCATCGCCAGCGCGATGTTGGGCGCGATGCCCCACACGGCCAGATAGATGGCGGTGGTGGATTGCAGCAGGTAAGCAAGCAGCGTGAGCACGGCAAATTTCAGACCCTTTTTAACCACGGCTCAATCCTCCTCCACCGAAATATCCAGCGGGGGCGGCGATGGGGTGGGCGTAGCGGTGGGCGCGAGGGTGAAACCGTAGCTGGAGCCGGTCGCCATGCCGATGGGCACCTGGTATTCATAGCTGGGTTGGCCGCTGGGGAGGGGCGTGCCGGGCGCGGGCGAGCCGGAGGCGGGCGCGCTGTCGCTGGGCAAAGCCGCCGGGTCCAGCGTTGGGGAGGGAGTTGGCGTGGGCGCCAGCTGGTAGAAGTCGGAACCGATCTGGATGGTGGGGATGGGCAAGGCGGTTTCCAGCGGCGTGAAGGAGATGGAATCGCTGCTGCTGGCGCGTGCCTCCACCGCTTCGGCCTCGGGCTGGTAGCGCAGCACGATCACATACTCGATGTGTTGAAAATCCACTTTCGGCTCCACGACGATGTAGCTCTTGTTGCTCTCCATGCCGCGGGTGGACTCCCGCACCACGCCGATGGGGATACCCTTGGGAAAGCCCATGCCTACGCCGGAGGTGACCACCGTGTCGCCCGGGCGGGGGAGGTGGTCGTCCGGCAGGTAGTACATACGGCACATGGCCGCGCCGTCGATGCCCAGCGTGCCGCGCACGGTGCCCTGGTCGCGTGTGCTGGAGATGAGCGCGGCGATGGAGGCTTCGCTGTCGATGATGGTGCGCACGCTGGCCTTGGTGGCGCTTGTGTTATAGGTATAGCCAACCAGCGCGCCTTCCATGGTAACCGCCATGAAGTCCTGCACGTCGTCGTTTGATCCCTTATTGATGGTGAAGACGGAGAAATAGTTGCCCGCGTCGCGGTTGATGACCGTGGACACCAGCGGGTTGAGGCTTTCGTTCACGGAGATTTCTTCAAAGAGATCCTCATAGACGGAGAGTTTCTGCTGCAGCTCGTCGGCAAGCATCGCCTGATAGACAAGTTGCTCGTTTTCCTGTTTGAGGTCGTTGTAAGCCAGCTCCAGATTGGCGCGCAATTTCAGCTTATACAGGTAGTTGACCACCGATTCCACGATGCTGGAAAAGCCCGTCTGCACCGGCGTTAAGATGCCCGCCACCGTGTCCTCGGGGATGGCCAGCGTCTGGTTGCCCGTGATCAGCCCGAACAGGTGCACGCCGGACAGGCCCAAAATGACAACCGTGACCAGCGTGAGCAAAATGCGCCGCCACAGGACACGCGCGCTGCTGTCCCGGTTGCGCCTGCGCTCGGGTTTGGGTTCCGTGAGCCTCATTCATTCCCCTCCGGTATTGTGTCTGCCGGGGCGTGCGCCCCGCGGGTCAGCTTTGCTTGAGGAAGCTGGTGCGGCCCAGATGCTGCAACAGGTCGAAGTTCTCAATGATGTTGCCAAGGCCCAGCGCCGCGCAGTCCATGGGCTCTTTGGCCAGCAGCACGGGGATGCCCAGCTCGCTGGCGATCATCTGGTCCATGCCGTAGAGCAGCGAACCGCCTCCGGTGATGTAGATGCCGTTGTGCATCACGTCGGCGGAAAGCTCCGGCGGCGTGCGCTCCAGAACCCACTTGATGGCACTCAAAATGGCGGCGCAGGGCTCGTGGATGGCGTGGTAGATTTGCGTGGAGGTGATCTCGGTGGTTTGCGGCAGGTTGGTGACCATGTCGCGCCCGCGGATACGCGCGCGCCGCTCCTCGCGGATGGGCAGGGCCGCGCCCAAATCCAGCTTGACTTCCTCGGCGGTGCGGTCGCCAATCAAAATGTTGAACTCCCGCTTGATGAAGTTGATGATGGCCTCGTCCATCTTGACGCCGCCCACGCGAATGGAGTGGCTGATAACCACGCCGCCCAGCGAGATGACCGACACATCCGTGGTGCCGCCTCCGATGTCCACGATCATGCAGCCGCTGGGGTCAAATACCGGCAGGCCGCTGCCCAGCGCCGCAGCAAAGGGCTTTTCCACCAGAAACACCTTGCGCCCGCCCGAGGTTTTGGCCGCCTCGCTGACGGCGCGGCGCTCGATGCCGGAGATGGAGCATGGGTAGGTGAGGAACAACCGCGGCTTGACCAGATAGCTGGAGCCGATGGCCTTGCGGGTGAAATACTGGATCAAAATCTGGGCCATGTCAAAATCGGTGATGACGCCTTCGCGCATGGGGCGCACGGCCATGATGCCCTCGGTGGTGCGGCCCAGCATAATCTTGGCATCGTCGCCCACGGCGCGCACCTTGCGCTCGTTTGAACTTTCCACCACCACGATGGTGGGCTCACTTACCACGATGCCCTTGCCTTTGACGTATACGAGCGTATTGCTGGTGCCAAGATCAATACCCAGGTCATGCGCTACAAAGGCCATATCCCACACATCCGTTCTTTATGTTCAAAGGGCGCGCGCAGCGGCCCCGTGCGTCCCTATTCGCCCTGTATAAGCCCCGCCGCTGTCAAAAGCGCCGCCACGGTGGCGAGCGGAAGGCCGATCACATTGCTGGGGCTGCCCTCGATGCGCTCCACAAAAATGCCGCCGATATCCTGCACGGCATAAGCGCCAGCCTTGTCCATCGG
>Ga0351900_1048_pt2 | contig 37097 bp, 34 predicted proteins | sample BONcelHT113001D3_FD_205827 | JGI IMG/M metagenome (GOLD analysis project Ga0351900, IMG submission 205827) | Enriched cells from coal bed in the Powder River Basin, Montana, United States - BONCAT cells T11 rep1 HSBNCT.T11.300.1.D3 ...
AGCATAATTCATGACTTCCCTGGACAGGTCATCACGCAACCGGCTTACCGAAAAGCTCATTCCACTCTTCAGCGGAGACACGCTTTTTGAGGCAATTGCCCGGTCGGTCTGCCGGGCCGGTTGCCTGCCGCGCAAGGAGTTGTATGAGGCGTGGGAGGTTGCACGGCGGGTGCGCCGCCGTTTCCGAGGCGGACGGATAGTGGATCTGGCCTGCGGACACGGATTGCTGGCAATGATTCTTCTACTGCTCGATGACAGCTCTCCCGAAGCCCTGGCAGTTGATCGGCGCATCCCGGAAAGCGCGGTGACCCTCGCACAATCCCTGACGGCAGCCTGGCCGCGTATTACGGGGCGGGTGTGATCGTCTCCGTACACGCCTGCGGCGAACTGACCGACCTGGTTATTGAACGGGCAATGGCTGCCGGGGCACGGATGGCGCTAGTGCCCTGCTGTCACAACCTTACAGGTGCTGACCTTGGCGGGCTACAGGGGTGGCTTGACGGACCACTGGCCATGGATGCAGCACGGGTCGCACGGCTACGCTCGCACGGCTACCAGGTCGTAACTCAGCTTATTCCGGAAGATATCACCCCGAAAAACAGGCTGCTGCTGGCTGAGCCCGCAAACTAGTTTTATCATGACGAAGTAACACCCCCAAAGCGCTTCGCTCAGGGCCATCTTGCAATAGTGCAATCCTAACCATAGCCTCTCCACTGACCCCATCCCTCAACTCCAAGTCCCCTCGACTGTATGAGACCCCAAACCACCAAATGAATTTGGTACCTGCCACTTGAAAACCTGTCTGCAAAGAATTACGTGGGGGTACGCTACTATTTTCGGCAATACAAATATCAGTAGTGTCCCAACGTTGAATACTAGATTAGCCGTAATGGCCCAGCAATATTGAGAGAAATCGACATCATGCCATTTAACGACTTGAAAGTTGCCCAGAGGTCCTGCCATCTTCGTACAGCACTGTACGGAGGTGGGGACCATGTACACCGGCAAGCTCGTTTTCTCTCAAGTGATGGAGCATCTTCCGCTCCATGTGTTTCATCGATGCGTAGATCGGTACAACGGCGACTTCAAGGTCAAAGAGTTTACCTGTCTCGACCATTATCTCTGCATGGCCTTCGCGCAGTTGACTTACCGCGAAAGTCTCAGGGATATCGAAGCCTGCCTTCGTGCCCAGAAGAACAAGCTGTACCACATGGGGATACGCAGTGCTGTTTCCCGCAATACGCTGGCCAACGCGAACAAGGTCCGCGACTGGCGTATTTATGCCGACCTTGCACAGTCGCTGATACAGGTTGCCCGGAAGCTTTACCTCGGCGACGACTTTGCGTTGGAACTCGACAGCACAGTCTACGCCTTGGATGCAACGACCATTGATCTGTGCCTCTCCATGTTCCCATGGGCCAACTTCAGAAAGACCAAGGGCGCGGTAAAACTGCATACCCTGCTGGATTTGCGCGGCAATATCCCGACCTTCATCTACATTTCCGACGGCAAGCTCCACGAGGTCAAAACCCTCGACCTTCTTCCTATCGAGCCGGGAGCATTCTATGTCATGGATCGCGGATACCTGGATTTCGAACGGCTTTATCCTTTCGCGCACGGCGGCGCGTTTTTCGTCATTCGGGCCAAGTCGAATCTGAAGTGCAACCGCATATACTCGCACCCCGTGGACCGTACCACGGGCATTATCTGCGATCAGTCGGTGCAGTTAACCGGAGTCCGTCAAGCAAAGTGTTACCCGGAGAAACTGCGCCGGGTGAAGTACTATGATGCGACGACAGAGAAGACTATTGTATTTCTGACGAACAATTTCGTCCTGCCGGCCCTGACCATAGCAGAACTCTACCGCTGTCGCTGGCAGGTGGAGCTGTTCTTCAAATGGATCAAGCAGAACCTGAGGATCAAGACCTTCTACGGCACTTCGGAAAATGCCGTCAAATCTCAGATTTGGATCGCCATCTCGGTCTACGTGCTTGTCGCCATTATGAAGAAAAGACTGAAAATAGAGGCCAGCCTCTACACAATTCTACAGGTATTGAGTGTAACAATTTTTGAACGAATGCCGTTAATACAGGTACTTACAGAATCGGTCTGCGAAAACGAAACCAGCAGTAACGATAACCAGCTGTTTTTATTCAGTTAAACGTTGGGACACTACTGATTCATTGTATTGTTTTTCAGAAAAGTTAACCAGATTTTCACAGCTGAAAAGAACAGCTATGAGGATGAATATAAGATAAAAGCTTGAGTCCGGATGTCGAAGGAATCCGTCGAATTTTTGCGCTTCTATTAAAAACATAATGAAACATATCAGGTATGCGGAATAGCAATTTTTCAAATATTGTTCCAGATTTGTATAAACTTTCCTGAGCCGTATTGTGCGGTAAGCCAGAAACATGTAGCTGATAAGTCCATATATGCCTACTGTAGACAGTATAGTAAGAGTAATGTTGTGCGGCCATGTCATTTCATCGCCGGCAACAATTTTGCGCCAGCTGGATTCTTTGGTTATATATGGCGCATATGAGGGGCCGGCTCCCAAGTACTGATTTGATCTCGCGAATTCAAGACTGGGTACCCAAGTGTAATATCTGGTCTCAGGAATGTTGCCAACATTTCTTCCCGTATCGGAAAATTCATGATAACGGTCCAGAAGGGTGGGTTCGTTGGAATATGTTTTCAATGCAAAGAGAGTGACTGTGAATACAAGTACTATGGCCGTGAGCGCCGCTGTTTTTTTCCACACTTGAACAGACCCGGAGGTCAAAAGGACGAGTATGGCCCCAATAAAAAAAACCGCATTTGCTCCTCTGAGCCTGGTCATTATCATCATGCTGACGGTGGCAAGCGTCAAAAGCCAGAAAAATGCCCTGCCTTTTTTTAATTGGCCCCTTATCAGCATGGTAAAAAGCCACAGCGCGCAAATCATCAGATACTCGCCATAAGCTTCGCCGCGGAACGACAGCCCCTGCAACCTGGAAGCGGATTCGTCCTCAAATATCGGCATGGAGAGATAGTGCGCCCTTATGGCATCTATTTCAGGATAAAGAATGAAAAAAAACGAGAAAACGAGGTTTATCAGCAATACCGCCAGCATGACATTGTTGATCGCCATGATTTGGCTCTTTTCCCGGATGTTCCCGATGATCATCCAGACCAATACTGAAGCGAATATAATGCTTTGATACATCTCGAAGTGATCACTGAACCCCATTTTTGCGAAAAGGAGGGAAACAGTATAGGAACATATGACAAGAATCAGGGGCAAAGTAACGCTATTGTTTTTGATCCTCTCGTATAACATCCCGGTACTTTCCCTAAAGAAATAGCGAACAAAAAGCACCAGCAAAGCAATCAATATGAGAATATTAGTTGATGAAGTATAAAATTGCCTGATTGGTACATTCATCATGGACATAAATATCAGCACATATATTATTTGCTCATCTTTCAGGTAGAATAAAACTGCAACATAAGCCAATGTTATGCCGAAAAATATCGCTCCCTTTATAATGAATAGTTCATTGGAATATTGAGTAATGTACAATACTGATGTCAAAACTGCTGATACAATCAGAGCATAAATAATGGCGCGCAGATTATTTCTCATTTCAGCCTCCGGCGATGCGTCCAGCGGTTTGTTTCAGTCTGTTGCGAGCAACTTGCGGGCTTTTAATGCGAGAAGAGAAACACAAATAGAGATTTCATCCTGTTCTCGATCTCTTTTCTTTCACTTCTTGTCAAAATTATATAATAACTTAGAATCGCGTAAAGGAATAAAAGGACCAACTTTATAAAAAACATGCTCAGGTTCGTGACATTATTGGTCGGTCCGGATACATAACTTACGAATCCTACCCCCGCCAGTGTCAGGGCAAATGCCGCAATCAGCCTGCCTGAGGAAAAGCTGAACGGGAAATATTTCTTTACGGTCAGGCCGTACGACAGAAAATATACCACCGCGGATACGTCAAGCGACAGAACTAGACCGGCAGCGGCATAGTGGGGGACCAGGACCGCCGCGGTTATCAGGAATACTGCAAGTTGAACGATTGCCATCAAAGAAGTGTGCGCGACCTTGTTCGCCGAATATAAACCTGTTGAAAAAATGAGAGTGAGCGCCCGAATCGCATAATAGATAGTTATTCCTCCTACCAGCGTCGCGGCCGGGTAGTATTCGGGAGGAGTCAGTAGTTGGAGGATTTCCCGGGCAAAAAAGGTTAGGGTAGTGATCAATAACAGCAGAAAATAGGAAAAGTACCTGAAAACTTTTTCATACAGATATTTTTCATCCACTTGGCCGGCGTTGGAAAAAGCGAACGGATTCCAGGCGCGGTTGAAGGAAGTCTTGACCATTTCAATGGTATTTGCCACCTTCTCGGCAATTCCGTAAAGCCCGACTGCCGTCAAGCCGGTATAATACGCAAGAATATACCTGGGAAGAAGAGACATGACATTCCCCTGGAGAATCGCGGGAAGGCCAGGCAGGGAATAATTCATGATGTTGACCGCTTCACTGAATCTTATTTCCCGTGAATAGAACTTTCTCTGCTGGATAAACAGGGGTAGGGTGGTGATCAGAACGGTCGCGAACCTTGCCGTAAATACACCTTTCATGTTTTGCCCCAGGGTGACGACAAATAGATAGGTCAGGACAGGTTGCAGTATGACCTGGCTCACATTGTAAATGGAGAAACTGAGCGCCTTTCTGTTAAGCCGCAAAAGAAGCATGAGCTGTGAATTCATATCTTCAAAGGGGAGTATAGCGCAAAGCAGGCATATTTCCACGACATAAGACTCACTGTTGAAAGCGAACCAGGATATCTGGCCAGAGAAAACCGCAATGAGAACAGCAAACAGGGTGGATGACGCAAAACGGAAGGCCATCGTTGAGCTGAGAAGGATTTTCCTTTCTTCTCCTTCCCGGAGGAAATAAAATTTCTGCACGCCGGTATCAATATTGAGACTTACGGCCATCAGGGTAAACAAAAAAGAAGTATTGAGGAGGTCAATTATTCCGTAATCACCGGGCAGGAATATCCGTGACAGAATAGGGATCAGAATCAGGCCGCCAAGCTTGCCGATCCATTGGCCCGCGGCATAGTAAAGCGAGTCTTTCGCGAATTCTTTCAATTTGTAATTCATTAATTTTTTTCCCGTCAAGGGGAATGGGTAGGTTGTTTGGTGCCGGGTGACTGTCGCTATGTAGTAAGCCTCAGCGCTCTCCGGAACATGGTTTTCAGCCGCTGAATCTGCTCTTTTCTGCGGAACGCAACTAGTTCTTCGGATATGGCAATTTTTTCTCTTCCCATTAAACCCGACAGATAACCGGTGAACAGAAATAATCCTCCAAGAACGTAGGGTCTATACCTCATGTTATAGAGACTTCTGAAAATTTCCCATACCGGATGCCCACCACCATAGTAATCTTTTTTTCCTGCATTAAATGACGCATAGAATGTGCCCTGACTGCCGCCCACTTTCCGGTGATGAACACAGGTTCTTTCCGTGAACGTTCTCGTTTTCCATCCCTTCATTCGAGCAGTGAGTACGGCCACGGAATCGATTCCACCAACTTTGATAGGGATATATCCGCCAATTTCTTCGAAACATTCACGCCTGAATAACTGGCAGTGACCAGTAACATCTTCGATATTAACTATGTTATAATTATAGCCTTTAAACGAATCTTCAGTATACGTTGTTCCCGCTACACCTAATAAGGGATTCTCAGCAAATTTGGCAAGTAGGTACTCAAAAAAGTTAGCTTCGAAAGTAATGTCGGCATCAATATTCCCTATAAGGTCGAAATCCATATCCTTGAGTTTTGCATAGCCTGTATTGAATGCGTGGGCTTTTCCCGAGAAATTACGCTCAGATCGATCTGGCATTCGTACAAGCTCTATCCATTCCTTGTCCGAAGCATATTTTTTCACTATGTCATCGGTGCCGTCTGTTGATCCGTCACTGACGATTATCCATTTAAGGGGAAGTAATGTCTGTCCAATTACTGACATTATAGTCTGCTCTATATAAGCCGCCTCATTCCGCGCAGTCGATATCAAGACGTATTTCAAACCGTGCCCTCTTTCCCTGTGAATAACCGGACTATTGATTTCTGTTGGTTCACTTTTCATTTTAATACCTCAAACTGCTCTTTAGATCCGTCATGTGAGTCAATGACAGTAAATTGCCGCCTTCAATTGCCGAAAAATATAATCGTTGGTAATAATCTGGTTCATAAAGGGCTCTCGCCAAGATTGACGAATAAAAGAAACATAATCCCTTGATGCAATTGTCAGATCGATCCAGTGCAAGTGTTATGGGAGATTTGTCGGCTCCCATGGCGTTTGCATTTGGTGTGTTCTTTACCCTACTTGCTTTACTGAGCATTTTCTTTGCGTAACCAGATAGGGCTAAGGTGAACGGGAAGACAATTTCTCGGATTCCTGCTTCGAACTGTCACATTATCCACCCGTTCTTTTCCTGTATTCCTTGCGAGACCGTAGTACTTCACCCAGAAAATGACAGATAAATATCAATCTCCTCTTTAAAAACTTATTTGTAGTTTTAAGATGTTTCTTGGGGTCCTTTAGATTGACTTGTACAGTCCGGTACACCCACTGTAGACCCATTTTCTGTAGTATTCGTGGCGGTGTTTTTAGCTCTCCGATAAAGAATTTGAAAGCTGCACCGACACCTATCATGACTCCCCTGTTAAGTTTATTTAGATTATTAAACATCCACATTTCCTGTTTTTCACCACCGAAGCTTACCCATATGATATCCGGGGCTTGCTTGTTAAGTCTTTCCAGTATCATACGGTTGTCTTCCTCGTCGAATTCCTTGAAAGGGGGGCTGTATCCGCTTATTCGTATAGTTTCGTTTATTCCCCTGGCCTTTTCAATCACCCTGTCGATTCTTTCTTGCGTGTCCCCGAGAAGGAAGTGACTGTAGCCGTTGTTTGCGGCAAACATCCTGACCATCATGTCCATGCCGGATATCCTCTCTATTTCCCTGCATCCGACAAGTCTTGCATACCAAGTCAGCGGAGTCCCGTCAGCTATGTTTAGAGAGGATAAATTGACGGCCTGCAAAAATTGCTTGTCCTGACTGGCTCCTATTACGTTGCACACATCATTTGCACAGATATATCCTTTTTCATTCTTCTGTATCCTGTCCCTGATAAATTCATGGACATCATCAAACGATACATTGTTAATTTTCACCCCGAGAAAATAAACTTCATCTAATTTGCGATATTCCAAATTTGAGTTTTCCATATGTGCATTCTTTCTCTATCATGAGTCGAACTGAAACAATTTTCAGACTAAATAACACGCCATATCCTCGGCAATCCTTGACCGTCTGCTGTACCATTGCAGGGTTATCACATCAAGGGCTACAATTATCGACTTCAAGGACATGTTTTCGCCAGGTAACACTCCCAGAAAGGAGGTGACTCTACGATCTCGGATTCTCAGGATTGAGAAATTCTCTGACAGAGAGTGGTACACTTTTCAATTGCCGTAACTGGTACACTTTTACGTTCCCATTGACATTAAAAGACAGTACTTTCTAAATCATAACGCGTTTGTCAGTCATTTCAAGGAAATTGGCGGAATATGTTGGTGCAATAATGAAGCTCTCCACCCAAGTATTTACGATGCAAATTCAGGTTTTCGGTTTCTTTTTGACCTGTATTCGCACTAGAGGGCACAAATATTCCTTAATCCGCTATTTTGAGCTGTTTCAGTTCGAACTGCTCAGGAGTCAGGTAACCGATTGCGGAGTGAATCCTTTTACGGTTGTAAAAACCTTCGATGTAGCAGAAGATTTGAATTTGTGCTTGTTACAGATTCATGAAGGAGTTGTGCTGTGTCAGCTCCATCTTCAATGTCCTGAAAAAAATCAGTGATGGCATTGTCGTAGCAGCATCCAGTAACTCTCATGGTCTCCATTCCGCAACTTACCTGAACCAGCGCACGAAATCGATTGCAGCAGCCTGCGATCCTCGGTCTGTGTGAAAGAAAAATTCGATGCCCACCGCCGCCTCATCAGTGTCTTCTTAAAAGTGCAAATAATCATCAATACCGTCGCTAATTTTTACTTGATACCCATCAGGTGTTGTTGATCATCCGCTATCATTTTAAACCCGGCAGCAATTATTGTTGAATTTCTTCAGTGATAGCGGAAATGTAAAAATGACCCACTTTGGAAACTGAATCGGTCACAAAAAAACCCGCAAGCCAGATGAATTGGGGACTTGCGGGTTTTTTTAACTGATTAACTAGCCGACTAGCAATTCCCTGGAGGGCTTTACGGTGCCATTCTTCCAGGCGAGATCTCATGCCCAACTCACGGGATAAAGCCTCTACCGGTTCGCCGCGCATCAACCGCAGTGCGACTTCCTTCTTGCAGTTTGCACCCCAATGGTTGACTTCCGGTGTGATTTCAGTCGAGCTACGCTCTCCTTCCGATGCACAGGAGACTGTTTCATCCTTTTACATTGACGATCTCCTTGTACGCGATACTTACATCATATTTGTGTCTAAGAAACCCGGGACCTCTATGATCCCAAAGGAAACATCCGGTCCGCACTCCCTGTTAGACAGTGCGGACTTTCAGTTAAAGCATGGTTATCCGTTACTGTATCTTGCGGATCGTGTTGTTGTCAGTGTCCGTCACATAGAGGTTCGTGCCGTCCGTCGTTATGCCGTGAGGACCGTTGAAGCGCGCGTCAGCCCCGGTGGCGTCGGTCGTTCCGGTAATTCCGGCCGTGCCGGCAAGCGTTGTCACGGCGCCTGTTGCAATCACGATCTTGCGGATCGTTCTGTTGTTAAAATCCGACACAAAGAGGTTAGTGCCATCAGTCGTTATGCCGAGAGGACCGTTGAAGCGCGCGTCAGCCCCGGTGGCGTCGGTCGTTCCGGAAATTCCGGCCGTGCCGGCAAGCGTTGTCACGACACCTGTTGCAATTACTATCTTGCGGATCGTATGGTTGTCAAAATCCGCCACATAGAGGTTCGTTCCGTCCGTCGTTATGCCGACAGGACGTGAGAAACTCGCGAGAAGCCCGGTGCCATCGGCAGCTCCGGGAATTCCGACCGTGCCTGCCATCGTTGTCACGGCGGTGGTCAAGGAAAGCTCAATACCCTGGATTGATCCTCCCATTAACGTGGTAGCCGCGGTTACGGTGAAAATGTCTGGCGAAGTGGCGGTTTTGATTCCCCTCGTCACCGTTATGAATCCGGTGGTCGCCCCCACAGGGACAGTGGTGACAATCTGGGTAGCCGTGGAACTGGTTACGGCAGCCGTTGTTCCGTTAAACTTTACGACGTTGTTGGCTGATGTGGTGCTGAAGTTGGTGCCAGTGATGGTTACCGTCGTGCCTGGAGGCCCGGAAGAAGGCGCTACAGCAGTAATTGTGGGGGTAGGGGTAATAATAATCGGAACAAAGTCATCGTCGCTTCCGCAGGCTGTAAGAAGACCCGTCATGGCAAATAAAATGCCCAGTAATTTCAGTCCGCTTTTCATCGCTCATTTCCTCCTTGATCTTGAGTTTTTCCAGGATGTCCGGGGCCGATAATCTGAAACTCCCAACTCACGTGCTGACCCGATAAAACTGGATTGTGTACTCCAACAAAAAAGATGGTCACATATAATGACCAATACCAATGTAATCCAATGAAATCCGGCTATCCACCGAAATCAATAGGTTGACTATCTGTCATAGACTTACGGTTGGTTTGGCTTTGAAAGAATAATCAAGATGTCTGAAATTGAGAGAGTTAACCCATCTTCCGCAGTTATTCATTTACGAAGATAGAATTGTTTGTAGTTAATGTTTGGGTAACATTGTATTTTGTTTCGTCTTGATGTCAAGGATCAGCGTAAATTTTCTGCCTCTAAGCTAAAGTTATTTTGTTGATCCTGATAAAGCATAAATGTATAAAATTACTGTTACAATCTGCCAATATAATGTGTCAAGATTATCAGGAATCAACGTGATACTGTACTACTGCTACTGTCCAGGTTCATCTGCGTATCCGGAATGCTGACGCCCGTTCCGTCGACAACAATGCCCCGCCGTTTATTCAGCAATCCGATCGCCGGGGTTTGACTAACTGGATCATAATCGACTATGGTTGAAGCATCTTTTTAAATTCTTTGGTCAAAAGCGGCAGTATTTTGAACAAGTCACCAACAAGCCCATAGTTGGCCACCTTGAAAATTGGAGCATCTTTATCCTTGTTGATGGCAATAATCAAATCCGATGAAGACATGCCGGCCAAGTGTTGAATCTGACCGCTTATGCCGCAGGCAATGTATATCTTCGGGCAAACAGTTTTACCTGTTTGCCCGACTTGGTGCGAATAAGAAATCCAGCCGGCATCCACTGCCGCACGCGAGGAACCAACGCCTGCTCCCAACACTTCCGCCAGTTCGCGGATCAAGCTGAAATTTTCCGGTGCCTGCAGGCCGCGACCGCCGGACACTATGATGTTGGCCTCGGAGATATTCCTCGTGGTTTCATGCTCGACCTCGAAGCGCAACCGCCGCGTACGTGAGTGCACCAGCGCATCTGCCACCTGCTCCAGAACGATGTGAGCATTGCGTCCCTCGACGACAATCGCCTCCTTCATGACCTTATGGCGCACCGTAGCCATTTGCGGTCGGTGGTTGGGGCTAATAATTGTTGCCATTATATTGCCGCCGAAGGTCGGTCGTGTCTGGAGAAGGTTACCTGTCCCCAGGTCAATTGCCAGTCCGGTGCAGTCGGCCGTCAGGCCAACATTGAGTGTTACCGCTACCCGAGATGCCAGGCTGCGTCCGATGGTGGTTGCGCCGCATAGTAAAATGGCCGGCTTGTGGCGGCGCACGAGGTCAATCAGTACGTTGGCATATGGCTCATCTTGAAAATAAGCAAGTTCCGAGCGATCAACGACATATATTCGATCGGCCCCGCGTAACGTCAGGGCAGGAATCTGATTCTCAATAGTATACCCAAGCAGAACGGCGCAAAGCTCCATTTTCAAGTCATCAGCAAGTTTGCGTCCTTCGCCAAGCAATTCATAGGCAATGGATTGAATTTTGCCATCTTTTTGCTCAGCAAGCACCCATACATTTTTGTATGTGCTTAAATCCTTGCCGGTGCCCGCGGTCGTACATATCTCGATTGCCTCAAACTTGCAAGCCTCGATGCATGCCCCGCACAAAGTACACTTTCCACTGTCAATAGCCGCAATTTGCTCCTGCAGGGTAATCGCAGCGAACGGGCAGGCAGTCATGCACAACCTACAACCCACACACTTTTCTCTGATAACACGAATCGGATACATTCCTGATGTTCACTTTCGTTGAACTATAATCTAGCCGCTATGATTTCATCTTTTATTTTTCTCATCAAGGTCTGAACCATTTCGTCAGGTTCGCCAGTCAACAACTCTCCATCGCCACGTGCAGGCGGAATGAATATTTTCACCACTCTGGTCGGCGACCCCTCCAATCCAAGCAGAGCAGCATCACACGCAAGATCGGCTGCATGCCAGTGAGTAATGACTGCCTTGCGGGACGCCAAAATTCTCTTCAGAGAAGGCAGCCGTGGTATGTTGATATCTTTTACAACTGTCAAAACGCATGGAAGTGACCCTTCAAGCACCTCGACACCTTCATCAAGCAGACGTTCGGCTATGATGAGCTCAGGGGTGATCTTTTTAATTCGGCGTACAAAGGTAATCTGTGGCAAATTAAGGTGCGCGGCAATTCCGGGGCCGACTTGGGCGGTATCACCGTCGATTGCCTGTTTACCACATAAAATCAAACGGTAATCGGCAATTTTGCGCAATGCCATTGACAGCGTATAACTTGTGGCCCACGTGTCACTACCGGCAAAAATGGGATCGGAGATAAGAATGGCATCATTGACGCCCATGGAAATTGCTTCACGCAGTGCGTCCTCCGCCTGAGGCGGTCCCATGGTCAAGGCCGTAACTTTTCCTCCCATTTTTTCACAAAGCCGCACGGCCTCTTCAATGGCATACGTGTCGTAGGGATTGATGATGGATGTCACACCTTCGCGTATCAGGGTGTTGGTCTCGGGATCAATCGTGATGTCCGACGTATCCGGCACCTGTTTAATGCAGACCACAAAATGCATACCGTAAAACCATCTCCTGGGAATAAAAGCTACAACGTAAACAGAGCGCTTGAGACACAAAAGACGAGGTTTCATGCCGGAACCGGCGAGTCACCCCGTCAAAATCAGACCAAAATCGGTATTGACATCAGGTTTGCAAATGTAAGAAACTGTCTCAAGTATCTTTCGCTCCTGTGGCAAGTTTAGCATAGCTCTTTATCAGTTGCATCAAATGGTCCCTGGGTTGAGCAGGGATTATTGATGCCATGGGTATCATGGTTTCACAAATTTCTGGAGGAGAAACTTGCCGTTCATATTGATGATGACTGCTGCCGGAAAACTTTGCAGCACTTGCCACTATTTTTCTTTTGGTAGAGATGAAGGTCAGCCTCAATGCGGATGTGGAGGATTGAAATGGAATTTTCGTCAAGCAAAGAACAGATTGAACTACGAGATGCGGATATCCGTTTCGCCCGACAAGAGATCGTTCATGACGTCGCCATGTATAACCAAAAAGGCCACTTTCCCTTCGATTTGTGGCGGAAACATGCCGAAAAGGCAGATCATCGCTCTACCGTTTCCGGAGGATCATAGCAGTTGAGGGTTAGAGTTTCTGACTCGATGAAATGAAGATCTCTGTGCTATGAAGGCTTATTTCTAGACTTTGTCTTGGCGAATTCAAACCAGAGCAACTTCGACAAATCCGACCTTGGCAATTCCTGGAACTTCAGCAAACGATGCACCCACATTGCGGGAATATTCTTTACGTTAAAATAACCATAAACTTTCTTGACCCCTTTCTCCTTCAATCTTTGCAGCACACTACCCATAAAAAAGGCGGCCATGCCCTTTCCCCGCTCTTCCGGCAAAAGATACATGTCAAAAAGATAAACCTCTTCCGGATTCAATGTAATTCCGAACCATTTTAAATATTTGCGTATCGGGCTCGCGTAAGCGGCAGTGTCTGTTACGTACCAGATGTCTGCAACGACCTGGTTGTTTTTAATCAAAACATATGTGCGATAGCCATTTTTTATGTTGATGAACAGCTTTTCTTTTCGGCTTTTCGTAAGGTATTCAATATCACTTGAATTAAAGTTTTGTTCATGTAATTCGATGAGGTTATAATTATCGGCCTCTTCTGGTTGTTTCAGGATGCCAAGGGTTGAAAGATCCTTCTCGACAGGCACAGCCTCCTCGTGTCGGTAAATAGAAAATTTGCACGCATGGAGCAGACCTTCCTTTTTCCACAGTTCAATGAATTGATGATATTTTACATGTAACGTCTTAATCATTTTCAAACTCTTTCGTAAAGGAGACGCTATGTTTTTTTTAATCTATTCAGTATATATGTAACAGTTTCAATTGCAGCTAATAAAGTGAATAATAAGACGCCGATAAAATCCCCAACGCGCAAAGGACGAGGGCAATATGGCGAAATAATACATGAGAATAATACCCCGATATTCGATATTCCAGTATGTTTCGCGGGGGCATCCTTGTGAACATCATTACGACCAACTGTTTAAACTTGAGATTAATCGCTTGCTATTTGCATCCATTGCGCAATGACGCCCTCGCGTCCGTTGCCTTCGGCAGAAAGAGTCTTTGCAAGCTCGGATTCTATGGTCGCTTGTGCTTCCCGACCTCGCAAATACAATTCCCAAACCGGAGTTCCCCTGAGCGCCTTCAACGAACCAGTCGCTTTTGCGATGGAGAGCTGATCCACCATCTCATCGTATCTCGCAATCTCCCGCTGGTGTGTTTCATAGTGTTTTGTGCCGAGTACCTGAGACAGAGGCTCATAGTCGCTGTACTTGCCCGGTTGGTGGCGCTCGACGCCCGTAGGCGCTGGATCGAATATACAGCAGAGCGTTACGTGCCCGTCAACGATGTGGATCTCATGTTTATTGCGAAAGAATTTCGGAGTCTGGATTGTTTTGTCGATGATACACTCCTCTTCAGGGCTTCTGGCGGCCTCATTCAAGTGATAGGTTGAGTCACCATCAAGCGGCAACCAGGGGCCCCACAGCTGATTCGTCTCCATGTACGGGTGTTTTGCCATACGCACACGGGCGCTACCTTTTACGTTGTAGCAGACGTTACACTCTGTTCGGGAGTTGTAGGACATCTTGAATACAGATTCCCCCTCCTCGTTTCTGGGAAGTCCGGCTACGTCAAACATGGTGGTCCGAAACCACGAAACAGGATTCCCTGATTTTGATAATAGGACATGGTCATGGTGCAAGAAGATTCGGCGGCTGAGGTATTGGGGAGTAAAAGTCCATCGAAGCGACTGGGTTCCGGTGGTACAGGCCGCGAGAAATGTTTCGTCTCGAAGCAGCAGTTGCTTGCCGCGAGCCTGAGCGGCCGATGGACTCGAGACCTGAATGAGTTCGGTTCCTGGTTTCCCTTCGAGAACACTTTCTGATTCGGGAGGGAGGTAGAGGTGAACTCCCGCATCCAGGGAAAAGCTCTTTTTGTTGTCACCCTTCAGGTGGAGTATTCCCTTTCCTTGAAGAATGCTGATTATATGACCAACTCCAGATTTTGGAACCAGGCTGCCGGTCTCAATAAATCGGATTCGATCGATATCAAGCCCTTCGGGATGGATTTCGTGACTGAGCACCTTTGTTTTTGTAAATGGCTCACCTGATTTGCGAAACCAGCTGTTCTTTATAAGCTTTTCCATAAACAAAACCTCACCACAAATATTTGGGGCGTTATCAACAAGTGGAAGATTCTTCAAAATCAAGACAACTATAAAAAAACCGCTGTGCTAATCCTCGGCTTTGAAACGTGACGTCATCTCATCGCCCAACTTTTTCCTGTCAATTTTTCCGGATGAAGTTGAAGGCAGACAATCTCTGAATTCAATTATTTCTGGCATCATATACCGTGGAAGCTGCCCGGAACAAAAATTTGAAATATCATTTTTGTCTATTTTGCCAGAAGTCAACGGGACAATAATCAATGCGACTCTATTACCTATGAGCTCATCCGGAATGGGGATAACTACTGCGCTTTTGACTTCCGGATGGTTGCAGAGTACCGTTTCTATTTCTCCAATCTCTATCCTGTAACCCCGGCTTTTTATCATATGGTCCTTTCGACCAAGGAACACATAGTTGCCATCGGAATCCAGGCGGACCAAGTCACCAGTTTTATATACTCGCTCGTTACTGTCGCGATTGAGGGGGTTATTTACGAAAGACTGGTCCGTTTTTTCGGATTCGCCCCAATATCCCAGAGCAACTGTAGTGGCTCTCACATACAGTTCGCCTTCTATACCAGGTCCGGCAATCTGTTTGCCATCATCGTCCAGGGCAAAAACTTCAAAATTCGGTAACGATCTGCCGATGGGAAGTGCTGTTCCGGCATCTGCCGGAAGCTTTTCAGCCCAGTAATATGTTGAAGAATTTGCTTCCGTTTGCCCATACATGTTGCAAAACCTTGCTCGTGGGACAGTTTCTTGGAGACGACGCAGATATTTAAGGGGAAATAGTTCGCCGGCAAAAAGAATCAGTCGCAAACTTGACAAATCATGGTTATCAATATGTCTATAGGTCGCCAGTAGGGAAAGTGCCGATGGTACCGAATTCCATACGGATATTTTGTTTTTCGAAATGATTTCAGCCAATTTTGCCGGAAATATTGCGGCGGTCTCTGGAATAATAACTACGGTAGCCCCAGCCTTGAATGCAACGAAGAGGTCGAAGACAGACATGTCAAAGTGCAAGGGGCAGATATTCGAGAATCTGTCATCTATTTTTAACTGAAAAAATTTGTACGCTGAGTTTACAAAGGTCAAGGAATTCAGGTGCGTTATCATAACCCCTTTGGGATTACCCGTTGAGCCGGATGTGAATAATATGTACGCCAGATCTGAATCAATCGTGTCCGTACAGGGAAGGGCCCCACTTGCGGTCTCTCGAATCTCTTTCCAATGGATTAATTTCGTAGAGCCCAGTGATGAATGGTCCGGATCCAGGCCATTCATCACCAGAATGCTTTCCAGGGGAGAGCCGGCAGGAAATGCTTGCTCGATATTTGTAAGCTTTTCCTCGGAAGCAAGCAGGAATTTGATTTCACATTTATTCAAAATGTAGCTGAGACGGACCGGCGGACAAAGGGGATCTATGGGTACATAGGTTGCTCCTGCCTTGAGGATCCCCACTGCACCTATTATCGAAGAGATGCACCTGTTCATATGAATGCCAACACGCTCGCCCCGTTCTATACCGATTTTAGCGAGACTCTGAGCCAATTTGTTGCTTTCTCTCTCCAATTCCGCATAAGTTATTTTGTCGTTCTGATAAGCAATGGCTTCTTTATCCGGATATTTCGAGGCACTTTCTGATACTAATTGATGTAGTAGATATGCCATGTGACCAGTCCCCATTCAGAAGATTAATTCCACTCGACGACCGGCAATGCTAGCCGTCTCTTTACGCAGGCTCAACATAGCAAGGTTACAAGGTTTATATTCCAAGAAGAGTCGCTATGACATTTTTTTGAATCTCTGACGTACCCGAATAGATCTTTCCGGCTATAGAGTCGCGCAAGTTTTTTTCAAAATCCATTTCTGCTGAATAACCATATGCACCGTGTATCTGCAGGGCCTCCATGCAATTTTCCACATAACTTTCGCTGATAAATAATTTTGAAAGTGCGCATTCAATCGGTGCCCTTTTGCCCTGCGACTTCAGCCATGCGACTTTGAAAAGGATGAGCTTTGACAGTTCGAGTCTGACTTTCATTTCAGCGATTTTATGGGATATGGCTTGGTATTTGCCGACCGGCTTTCCAAACTGATGTCTGTCTTTTACATAGCGGATGCATTCTTCAAGATCTTTTTCCATGGCTCCGACATGGGTTGCAAACAGGCAACTTCGTTCCCATTCCATTTCCGAATTGAAGATGGCGGCACCTGCTCCCTCTTTCCCCAGTCGGTTCTCTTCCGGAACTTCACAATCCTGTAAAACAACCTCTCCCAATGGACAGGTCTTTAATCCCATCATATCAAGGGGCTTCCCTACGGAAAATCCAGGAAAACCTTTTTCGACTATAAATACCGAAATTCCCGCAAAACCCTTTTGAGGATCAGTAACGGCAAAAACCAAAAGGATATCCGCAATAGGCGCATTTGTAATAAATATCTTCGACCCGTTGATAATATACCGATCGCCTTTTTTTTCAGCCTTGCACTTCATACTGAAAGCATCAGAACCGGAATCTGACTCCGTCATTGCATGGCCGCCTTTTAAAACCCCTCCGCAGAGACCCGGTAAATATTTGTCCTTTTGATAATCAGTGCCGAATTTAAGTATTGGGGACTCGCAGGTCCAGATATGTGAGTTAATTGCAAACAGGAGGCCGCTGTCTCTGCAGGCATAGCCAAGTCCTTCCATGGTTGCGACACATGCCAATATATCCATTTCAAGGCCACCATACTTTGCCGGCATGGAAAGACCGTGTATTCCGAAATCTGCACATTTTTCCCAGCCATCCTGGTTAAATTCACAGTTTCGCTCGCGTTCCTTATACCCGTTATTGAGTGCTTTCTCTGCAAATTCTATGGCTGACTTTTTAATCGTAAGTTGTTCTTCTGTTAACGAAAAATCCATGATTTTGTATCCTTTTTCTTTGGTGTCCTAATCACTGAGCAACACAGCCCCCTACTGCAAAAGGGTAAGAAATACAATCATTCGTACGGTAAATTCAAGCTACTTATAACCCGTTTTCTGTTCAACCAACCTGGAAATGCTGTTTAGAGATTGAAAGTTTTCAGGGAGTATCTCATCGTCATCTATCGTTAGGTTGAAGGCCTCTTCTATAAAGGATACTAGCTTCACAATCCCGAGAGAATCTATAATCCCCTGCTCAAGCAAATCCTCTTCAGGATTCAATGACTTCTTACCAAGTTTCGCAACAATCTCAGTAAACATGAATTTTTCAAGTTTCTCTGATATGCTCATTTATAATCCCTCCTTTAACGAGAAGATAACCACATGTTTTGGATTATTTCTGTCCGCTTAATAACGAAATAATTTCAAATGGTTATCGCCAGAGGAAGCATTGTTTTGCTATAATTCACTCTGTAACCAGAGCAGGCATGTGGTTAGGCCTGTCTTTCTAACTTTCAAGGAATTCAATTCTGACCTCATCGATCCGCGACATCAACCGCAATTCGACTGTCGCCCGCACAATCAATCAATTAAAAAAATAGTAACCAGATAGCATTTATCGATATCATCTATAGCGGGCGGATTCGAAATCTACACATAAATCATGCATAAATGCCAGGCAAGTTGTCCTATCAATGAATATGGCTTCAATCGCCAACCTTGACTTTTACTTGTACATTGTCAGCTGGATATTCAATGCATTCCAAGCTGCTTGCTTGATCACAAAGCCCTGGCAACGAAAAGTTTCAAATCTGGTCCCGGTAATTCTCAGCCCAGAAACGAGCCATCTCCCTTGGCAAGGGGTGCCAGTACCCAAACCCATAGCGCTTCTTTATGTACTCCAGTAATTCAGCGTAATAACTCGCGGGATATTCTTCAAGGCCGTGGTTTGCTTCGATGAAATTCATATAGTCAGGATGGGTATTCAGCAGCACCATCCCTCCTTGCTCCGCAACCCAGTCCAGTTTACGTTTCCAGATATCGATCGTTTTCTCACGCATGATGACGAAAAGGGTGGAGTCCTGGGGCAGCGTATACGGCATTTCGATATAGCCTTTTCGGCAACCATCATCCTTTACCGGAAAAGGAAAGATCGTTCCCATTCCATCCGGTTGAGGCTCGAAGGGATCTGTGTCAAAGGTGGACAAATCGTATTCAATCTCCAGGTCACGAAGCCAATCCAGGTTGTGATGCATGGCCGGCGAACGAAAGCCCACCACGTTCCACTCCTTGAGACAATTGTTTATTTTTCGCGCCTGCCGAAGGAAAATATCTCGCGTTTTGTAAAGAGAACCGTCATGGGTCCAGCCATGCACTCCAACCTCGAAACCGTTGTCATTCAGCAGTGAGCGCAACTGATGGTCAACCGGATAATCTCCGGGGACAAAATTGAATGACGAGCGAAACCCCAGATCTTGTTCCAGCTTCATCACCTCGCGGCATTTCGCGACTCCGGCAGCGGCCTCAACGTCATGGGTCAATACAAGGGCGAATTGTTTACCGTCCGGCCAGCCGCTCCATGCGACAGGCTGTGAGGCAGCAGCACGGAGAATGGGCCAGATGTCGGAACATGTTCGTAGTTTTCGCTTAACCAAGCGGTTTCGGACATAAAGCTGCACTCGCCTGGGGATGAAAGGCTTCAGTAGATAATAGAATTTCATCAACCGTGAGATGTTCATCTTACCCCATATGCCGGTATATCACTCGACCGGCCAGCAGTAGCAGCGGAAGCGGCATTCTGGTAAAAATACCGTACCCTCTCTCTCTGGACGGTTCGGATGTTCCCAGCAAATGTTCGTTGGCGGGAGCATAGCGATAATAGTTGATGATTCGTTCTTCAGCGCCCCAGCCATTTTTGAATTGCCTGAGGCCCGCGGCATCGGTATCGGTTCTGCCGAAGCAGAACGTGCGGTAACCCCTCTCGGAATACCAGGTAATTGCTTCCCACATCACGAGATTGCTGGCCCTCAGTTCCTGAAAGTTCCGATCCGAGGCACCGTATTTATAGAAGGCCTGATCACTGAAATGAAAATAAACGGCACCGGAAATGTATTTTTCTTTATAGGAAGCGAGGATAATCAGCCCGAGATTTTCAGCAATTATGTATTCATGAATATTCCTGAAAAAGGAAAACGGCTGGGGCGGCAGGCCGTGCATTCTCCTTGTCATGCCATGCAGCCGGTAGAATGCGGTCATCGCTTCCATTGACGTTGCTATTTCGACCCGAACTCCCGATTTTATCGCTTTCTTGATATTCCTTCTGGTGCTGTCCCGCATATCCGTGGAAAGATGTGCGGCATCTTTTGCCACGGACATACTGTGACCATAGTAGTAGCCAAAACTGGGGACATCGTCGCTGAAATAGTTGTTCCCTCTGAATTCGATGTATTTCCAGCCCGCATCCTTTCCGTACTCCCGGAGGCTGTCCATTGCAGCCCGGAGCTGTCGTTCGTCGGTGCTTATCGGCTCACAATAGTCGGTAAAGGGAAGAGCTACTCCACGCCGACCGGTCAGTATGCTCCTCACCTCCATAACGGGAACCAGGGCCAGCAATGAGTCGTTTTCGATAATTGCCGCATAGACCGGCTGATAATCATACGATTCGTGCAGCACTCTAGCCCAGTTCGAAGTATGAAAGAACGAGTGCCCTGGAGATGATGCCAGGCGGTTGTTCCAACCGGCATCTTCAAGCGGGTTTGTTATTACAACCGATGCACTCATTTTCCCGCACCCGTGTCCCTGCGTGGCCGGTTCGACCGAATCCGGTCTCGCGTATTGAAATTTCTACGACTAACGTAGCTTGTTCCGTAATTCTGTTGCAACATATCCTATCTGTTCCCTTGTCAATTCAGGATACATGGGTAGCGAAAGAAACTCTTCCGCGCATTTTTCAGCCACCGGGAAGGTGCCCTTTAGAATGCCGAAATGACGGTAGGCTTCCTGTAAATGGACGGGCACGGGATAGTGAATTCCGCATTCTATGCCTCTTTCAGCCAGGTAGCCCTTAAGGTCATCCCTGTTGTGTGTCCGGATTGCATAGAGGTGATAGACGTGTCGTGCATAATCCATCTCAGTGGGTAGGGTGATTTCTTTCACGTCCATGAGCAGATTGCTGTAAAGCGCTGCATTTTTTCTCCTGGCCTCATTCCAGGCAGGAAGGTATTTGAGCTTCACGCTGAGAACGGCACCTTGCAGGCCGTCCATCCGGCCGTTCCAGCCGATTACCTTGTGATAATATTTTCGTGACTGTCCGTGATCACGAAGGATTTTTATCTTTTCAGCCAATTCGGGGTTATTGGTTACCACCGCTCCGGCCTCCCCGTAGGCTCCCAGATTCTTGCCGGGATAAAAACTGAAACAACCCGCATCGCCGATGGATCCCGCTGCTTTCCCTTTATACTGTGCTCCGTGCGCCTGGCAGGCATCTTCGACGACAAAAAGGCCGTGATTTCGAGCAATTTCCATAATCGGGTCCATATCAGCCGGTTGTCCGAACAGGTGGACCGGAATTACGGCTTTCGTCTTCAGAGTGATTGCCTTCTCCAGCAGGGCGGGATTCATTGTGTGGCTTCGTTCCTCCACATCGACGAAAACAGGTCGGGCGCCGGAGTACGTGATTGCCTCCGCAGTGGCGATGAAGGTATTGGGCACGGTGATGACCTCGTCTCCCGGCCCGATGCCGAGGCTCAGAAGAGTCATCCACAAGGCGGAGGTGCCGTTGCTTGTGCCGGCCGCATATCCGCAGTCGCAAAAAATCGCAAATTCCTTTTCGAAGCTTTCGACAAAAGGCCCGCCGACAAAGGAGGCACTGTTAAAAACCTCTTCCAGGGAAGTCTCTATTTCCTTACGAATAGTCGCATACTGTGCACTGAGATCAAGAAACGGTACGGTCTTCACTTTAAAATTCTCCTTTGTTCGACATCGGATCTGTGAAACAGCAGAGCATTATCAGCCAATTTGCCGGTACTATCTCGTTAGGCTACCACTGAATACTTTTCCAGTGATTCTGCAGTGTGTATCCATTTCGACACGCTTCACTCTTTAGGTATTTCCCGCAGGAACCGCGCCGGGTTTCCCACAACGATCACGTTGGGTTGGACATCTTTCGTTACCACGCTTCCCGCCCCGACAATTGCATTTTCACCGATGGTGACATTGCTGAGTATTGTGGATCCCGACCCGATGGAAGCCCCTTTGCTAACGATGGTTCGCTCCACCTGCCAGTCTTCTTCCGTCTGCAGTTTGCCGCCGGGAACTGTTGCCCGGGGAAACGTATCGTTAATGAAGGTGACGCTGTGGCCGATGAATACATCGTCCTCGATATGCACTCCCTCACAGATGAAGGTATGGCTGGAAATTTTGCAGTTTTTCCCGATTGAGGCATTTTTCTGGATTTCAACGAAAGAGCCGATTTTAGTATTGTCGCCGATGCTGCAGCCGTATAGGTTTATAAATTTGGACAGTTTAACATTTTGCCCGATCTGGACGTCTTCCGTTATGCAGGTATGATTTTCCACGTTTTCATCCTCCTAGCTCTGCCGGATACAGACTCACGGATCGTACGGGTGCATGTGTCTTCTGCAGGCAGATAGCGCAACCACCTGTCTTCAGAGACTCTATAATTGCCTCAATCATTCTGACGACCCTCAAGCCGGCAACTCCATCATTAATTGCTGTAAGATTATTCTCTATACAGTCGACAAAGTATTGAGTCTCCGCTTGCAATGCCTCGATCTGCTCCAACCTCGGCACCCAGACATCGCCGGATCGATAATTGATGCGTGCGTTATAGGATGCCTCCTTGTTGTTGATTTCCACGCCCCGATCATAAATCTTCAATTTTTCGTCGGCTTTCAGGTCGTTCCATACCAGCATTTTTTTCTGCCCGCCTATCATGGTCATCCGTATTTTGACGGGCGAGAGCCAGTTGATGTTGAGATGTGCAATCAGATTGTCCGGGTAGAAAATCGTTACATATGCCACATCCTCAAATCCGTTGATGTGGGCTGTCCCGGTCGCGGCAACCGACACCGGATTACTGCCGATCAGGTGATCCATGATCGACAGATCGTGAGGCGCAAGGTCCCAGACGACATTGGAGTCCTTCTGCAAAAGTCCAAGATTTATTCTGATGGAGTCGAAGTAAAACAGCCGCCCCAGAACCCCGTCATCAATAAGCTGCTTGATCTTTTTGACCGCACCGGTGAAAAGAAACGTGTGGTCAACCATGATCTTGAGATTCATTGTATCCGCGAGTTCGATCAATTCTTCCGCATGCCGGACCGATGCGGTGAAAGGTTTCTCGACGAAAATATGCTTGCCGTTTTCCAGAGCTCTTTTGGAAAGTTCGTAATGCGAGGAGACTGGTGTGGCAATCACAACGGCATCGATCATTGGCGAGAGAATGATGTCATTGTCGTTAGGTGTGGTTCTGATCATTGGATGGGATGCCTGCGCCCGCTTGAGAGCTGCCGGGTCCAGGTCGGAAATCAAGGAAACCACGGCTCCGTCTGTGGCGACGAAGTTCCTGACGAGGTTCGGTCCCCAATAACCATAACCTATAACTCCGATGCGTAGCATGACTAACCCTCCTTTGTGGTGCACCTGAAGCAGCCGGTAAAATCCGCTGCGTACCAAGAAAGTGCGACACTCAAATATGTATGCTTGTGTTCATGGGGGCACGTAAAAAAGTCCCGTTCCAGCTAATATGCTCCCTTCCCCTTAATCACGACCCATGGTGTGAGCAGAAGGATCTTGAAGTCGAGCCAAAGAGACCATTCCTGGATATATTTGAGGTCGAGGCGCACCATTTCATCGAATGTCGTAGAGCTCCTGCCGGTAACCTGCCAGAGTCCGGTGATTCCAGGTTTGACCTTCAGCAGTCTGTATCTGTGCCAAATATCGTAGTTCTCAAACTCGTATGGTATAGGCGGTCTAGGCCCTACCAGGGACATTTCCCCTCTGAAGACATTCAGCAATTGGGGGAGTTCGTCAAGACTTGTCTTCCGCAAGAATTCGCCTATAGGAGTGATTCTCGGATCGTTCCGTATCTTGTACAGCGGCGCATGAACCCCGTCGCTGTTTTCCTCGGTGGCTTTGTTTTCAGTAATGAGCTTTTTTGTATATTCTCTGTGTATAGCATCATCGCTATTGACGTGCATTGATCTGAATTTCAGAAAAATGAATTTTTTTCCGAACTGCCCGAGTCTTTCCTGCCGAAACAGTACCGGTCCTTTCGATGTACTCATGATCAGTAGCGAGATGATGCACAATACCGGTGATAAAAGCAGGATTGCCAGGCTGCTTCCAATGATGTCGATAACTCTTTTGAAGAAATACCCGTATCTTTTTGTCTGGTTATCAAGGTGAATGTCAGGATACAGTATCTTTTCGAAATGATTGATATTTTTCGAATAATCGTCATGCTCTTCAGGGTAAAAATGGAAATCAACCAACAATTCATCCATGATCTGCTGCGGGATGTTCTCGGAAAGGTTTCTTCGAATCTTTGATGCTATTGCCTCTCGTGCTTCCTGTGTTTCTATGCTGTCGATATCCGTGAATATTATTCCTATTCTTGATTCGTATTCATACCAACCGCAAATATCCGTTTCTCTTTTTGACTTCAACAGTACCGATTTAATATCGTTCAAAATTTCCGGGTAAAATACTGCAGACATTATTTTGTGGGTGTCAATCAATGTCAACAGAAATGGTTTTCCGGAACGTTCGGTTCGTTTCCGTTCGTTATAGAGAATGGTAAGAAATGTCTTTTCTTCGCATAAGTCATTAAGAGATTCCATTGATCGGTTACTGGTGCCGAATTTTTCTCTATCTGATTTATGCTGAGTATCAGCAACGTATCTGGTAGTATTAAAACTATTGTCATTCATGGTCTGCCGTCCATAATGATTTTGATGTACTACTACTGAGATTTATATCACTATTCCAAACATAGTCAATTAACTCCAAAGTATATATGTCTGCCGGAATCATGCGCAAAAATATCAATTGCTGCCTGAAATCTCCTGATTGTGTCACAAGCAACTGTCAATCGGTAGCTACAGCTGTTCTTTGCAGAATCCTATAAAGCTGGCGGTTTTTTTCAGTAACCTGAGCAAATATGCAAAATTCTCAGACAGCTTGAAGAAGTTGTCGTATTTCCGGGAATTGGCGTTGGCCCTCTTGACCTGTTCAGCATCTGTAGCGGCAGACCAGCATGGTATGGGCGACCAAGGTGTCGAAGGAGCGGCTTCCGAAGAGTTTAATTATTTCTTTTGCGGTCAAGGGCGGATAGTTGATAGAAGTGTCAGGTACTACGTGACGTACGAAAGTATATGGTTTTCATCCGGAAAGTCTCGACTGGGGCTGGGCTGGAACTTCCCCGAAGCCTCTCGTGATCGGTCATCACCTTTTCCACGGATCCTGCAGCCTGTTGGCTGCAGGAGATTTTCTTGCTGTCGCCATCTTGCCATAAAGCCGTACGAGAGACTCCGTGAAAGACCCAGCCCATGGCGGAATAGCACTGTTTTGGAGTTTTCTTATGAAAACTATATAGCTCCTAGAGTGCCGGAGAAGGCCAGTCGATAGGCTTTCTTTGCAGTTTAAATAGGAAGGTGACAGTGTGGAGTGGAGGATTTACCGTCAGCGGTAACCGTCATAGCAGATTGTTAACGCCGGGGAAGGTGGGCTATGGGCCGGTTACTCGGAAAACAGGAACCGATGCTGGCGATCTTCGAGAGGTGGCCTGCTTTTGAATATCATCGACACCAGTTGCGAGCGATTTTTAACCTGCATTTTTCTGAAAATGCGACCTAAATGTGATTTTATGGTTTGCTCGCTTAGAAAAAGTCTGGAGGCAATTTCTCTATTTTTGAACCCCTCGACGACCAGTTCGACAATCTGACTTTCTTTGTGACTGAGTTTTTCAACCGTAGTGCCCGACTTGCCGTTGTTTACACCGTGAAGAATTACCTTCAGTCTTTCATTGTCTATCCATATCTGACCACCATGTATGACTGCTATGGCTTTTTTCAGTTGCTGAAGATCGGCATTGAGCGATAACACGCCGTATAGCTTGTGGATATGCATAAAATAATTAATCTCTTCCTCTACTAATCCGGTATCTATCAGCAAAACCTTGGCATCAGGCCAACTTAGATGGTTATTGTGTTGCAAGCATTCATGGTCAATGAGTATAACGTCGGGGGCAAAAGATTTATCCTGGGCATGGTGCTGGTATGACTGCGCTTGAAATTCATTTACGTCGCAGTTCAGTGTCATGCAAAGAGCTTCGGAAATCAAAAGGTTTCTCATTGCAATAAGTACTTTCATGTTTTTTAGCCTTCCAATCATTCGGTATGCCGTGAGATGAAGCCGGAAGTTACATTCTCCGGTAAATGTTTTCAGGTATATAGAAGCGTCTTTTGTTGAAAACCATCCCCAGGATGTTGCCGCCGCTGTTCTCGATCTTTTCTTTCAGACTTTCGACAACTTGCCAGCGGGTTTTTTCCGCCTCCACGACCAGGACTACCCCATCAACCCTGCGCGAGATTTCAATTCCGTCGGGGGTACTGGCAGCGGAACTAGAATCAATAAGAACCAGGTCATACTTCTGACGCAATGATTCCCAGAAATCTTCTATTTTCGGCGAATAAAAGTTCAAGGGAGCATGGCCATGAGACAGGTCTATCGGGCACATCTCAAGATCCATTTCATTTTGCCTCCCATTCCCTGGTGTACCATTATTCAGTATCATCTCTTCCCCACCATCGGGGATAATGTGGAGGAAAATACATTGCTTCTGGGACTGATGGCCGGAATCGAGCAGACAAACCAGCTTGCCCATTTTTCTGGCGGCGATTCTGGCAAATTCCCGAACAATGGTCGAGGTGCCTTCTCCCTCCTTCGCGCTAAGGAACAGAATAACCTTCCTTTCGAGATCGGGAAGACGTGACTCGATATTCTGATAAAGGGCAATCATCTCATTTTCAAAATCCATTTGGGCCGCGGAACGCAAAACCGCTGCAGGTCTGGTCTGGGGCAATTCGGCTTTCGCCGTAGTCAGTTCTCGTGATTCCTTCTGTGCATTTTCCAATGCCTCATATATCTTGCTCATAACCCCTCCTGTTCCCTTATTTTCGAGCGGGGAACAGAATCTGTTCTCCGATTACTATCCTGTCGGCGTCATAAATGCCGGGATTATTTTCCCTCACAAAGATAAGAAGTTCCTTGCTGCTAACTCCGTACACTTCTCTAACGAGTCGTGATAGGGTGTCACCCGCCTTCACGATTCTGATGACCGGGAAGCCTGATTTTGCGGGGCTGCGGAGCTCCTTGATCGGTTGGTCAGGCAGACTGGTTTCCTCTGGTGATGACACTTTTGACACGTTTTCGACAGGCATGACCAACGAATCTGCGTTTTTGTTCTCTACCGTCGGCGAGGCTGGGTTTTTCCCTGTTACAGATCGTCCCGGTTCAGTATGGGTGTAAATGAAAAAAGAAGACAGTATGGCCAGGACCAGCGCCAGGGAAACTAAAGCTGTTTTCAGGATTCGGCCCTTTTTCTTTCCGGAAAAGTCTGAGATAACTTCCTGCACGATTCCTGAGGTTATTCGTCCCTTTCGGTAGCCTAACGCCGTGATAAAGGAGTTCTCACAGAGAATGTTGATAAGCCGTGGTATGCCGTGAGCTTCCTTGACAATCTTCCGCACTGCCCCGTCTGTAAAGAGCGTTGTACTTTCAGCAGAAGCCTTTTGTAGACGGTGTAGGATATAGGCACGGCTTTCTTCCGCGGTGAGGGGGCGAATTGTGGCTTTCACCGCGATCCGCTGTTTAAGCTGACGCAATTCCTTTCGTTCGAGTTTTTGTTCAAACTCGGGTTGACCGCAGAAAACGATCTGAATCAGCTTGTCCGTCGAGGTCTCGAGATTTGAGAGCATTCGGATATTCTCGAGAGTTTCAACGGGCATATTCTGTGCCTCATCGATAATGAGCACCACGGTGATGCCTTTTTTGTATTCCTCGATCAGCACATAATGCAGTTGGTTCACCAACTCGAAAACGTCATCGGCAAGGGCCGTGATTCCCAATTCCCGGTATATCGTTTTCAGCAGTCCCTGAAAAGAAACATTGGAATTGAAAATATAGATTATCTTCAGCTTGCTTCTGTCGACATCTTCAAGATAGGAGCGAACAATTGTGGTTTTGCCAACTCCTACTTCGCCGGTCAACAGCACGAACCCTTTTTTGTGCCCAACTCCATAAATAATCGAACCAAGTGCCTCTTTGTGGCTGGGACTCAAAAAGAGAAACTCCGGATCAGGTGTTATATGGAAAGGCTCTTTTTTAAGATTGTAGAAGTTTGCGTACATTGTTTTCTTCTATATATGGGATAGTGGCAAGTACCTTGAGATTGAGACGCTTTTCGGCCATTTCAGGTGAAACCAGTCCCTGCGAGTTACGTTCCGAGAAAAAGGCATAGCCGATGCCGGAAATTGCTCCAAATACTATTCCCAGTAAAATGTTCAAACGCTTGTTTGGTTTGATCGGCTTGATCGGAACCGTCGCCGGCTGGATGATGCTGATATTGGCCAGGTTGAGCTTGTTCATGTCGTCAGTGATCCTCGCCTCTTCCATCTTTTCATCGTACACCTGAAAATTCTTCTCATTCGAGGCCAGTTCCCGCCTCAGGTTCTGCATTTCTTTTTCACGGAGATCAAGAGCCTTTATTTCGCTGTCGAGTTGTCCTAGTTGCATTCTCAGCGTGGCATACTTTGCCCGTTGCGCACTCAAGTCCGCCTCGGTTCTTACCACATCCCTTTGGGTATCTTGATACACCACATTGCCGGTCATCACTTTTTTGCTGATGTCCGTCTCCTGCTCACGGAGAAAATCCTTGACCAGCTGAATCTGTTTGCCGTTTTCAATTACCAGTTTGTTTTCTTCCTTGTACTTCCGCAGGAGTTCCTGTTGATTGATTTGCAGGGCAAGGAGCCTGGACTTTGCCTCCACGATTATTTTGTCCCTTTCCGTTCCCGTATACATGTCATTTGAGCTGGTCAGGCTTTTTGTCCTGGCTTTTAGAGTACCCAGTCTCCTTTGCAGTTCATCGATTGTGTTCTGGGCACTCAGCGTCTCGGAAGCAAGATCGGTCCGCTGTCTCAGCAACAGGGTTCTCTGTTCGTCCAGTGAATACACCTGGTTTTTCTGTTTGAAGGCCTGCATATCGGCTTCGGATGCCAGGAGCTTTTTGCGAAAGGCTGCGACCTGTCCCTCCAGAAAATTTGATTGGGGACTGCTGAAGACCTGCAGGTGTTTTTCCCTGAAATATTCCACGAGGAGGTTTACTGCCTTTGACGCAATCTGTGGATTATTGTGCTCAAAGGAAACCTGAATAACGCTTGATTTCTTTATGTCGACGATGCTTAGTTTCTTTGCGAAACGCGCAATGGCGGCATCCATGGGCTGTATGTCTCGGGGCGGATTTTTCACCAGCCCCGGATACATCTGACTGAGTTTGATGTTTTCTATTACCCTTTTTGCCAAGTCCGGGCTCTTGAGTATCTCGATCTCAGAGTTGATTATTTCTTCACGGTTCACGGAAATTATTGGTTGAGATGATCCCACCTGGAACTGATTCATATACTCTCTGCCGAACTTAACGAGCAAAGATGATTTCGCTTCGTACATGGGGGAGGCAAAGAATGTGGTTACCGTCACCATGGCAACGACGATGGAGAATATAGTGAGTATTTTGACTCGGTACTTGAAAAAGACGGTGAGCAAGTCTCTCACGCTGTCTACATGACTGAACTGTTTTCTTGAAGTAGACTTTTCCATGGCTATTCCCTCGCCTGTTGCAATTTTACGTGAATTAATACGGCGGAGCGATCCGCTGTATAGATAATATCCAAGCTTTTAAAAACCAATTCCGTACGATATACCGAACGGTATTGGAATGTTCTTGCGAATATACTGATCGATAAACAGGTTCACGTTGGCAATCGTGGATCTCGGGACGTACACAACGTCATAGGGAGCGAGACGGATATTCTGGTTATCATCGGTTGCGCTTCTTATCTCGTTAAGATTCACTTCAATCGCCAGCGGTTTGTTGTCTTTCGACTTGCGAATGATCAGAATCTGGCTCGACTTGGCAGTGTCTTTTAACCCACCCGCTTCGGCGATGGACTGCAGAACTGTCAGTGGGCCAAGCAGTTCTACCATTCCGGGTGAGTTGACTTCCCCGTCAACATAGACTCTTTGCGAACTGAAGGACCGGATGATAACGGCAATGCCGGGATTGGCAAGCTCCTTTTCATAGCTTTTTTCCAGTGTGGAAGTCAACTGGGCGGGGGTCATCCCCGCTGCCGGTATTTCCGGCGCCAATTGCAGAGAAATGCGACCGTCGGGCCGAACAACTACACTATCGTTCAGTTCGGGATTGTAAAAAAACTTGATATCCAGTGTGTCTCCGGGCTGAATCAGATATTCATCCAGCGAGGATGAAGTCGCCACACTGTCCAGCTGCCCGGATGGAATGATGTTATGTGCCGTGCATGCCGTCATCAATACCGAAAGTAATAAAATCTTCACTAAATTGGTTAACATTATTTCCTCCTTACTCATAGTAGCGATAATTTTTTATATGAATTGTATTGGAATTGTAGCGCAGGCGTGAAGCTTGTCAAATTGTACGAATACTAAAGTTTGAAACCAATCGGATGGATACAGAGTCTTGTTTTTAGACTCAAATCGGGCTCTGGTACTAAGTCTAATGCTTCTGCGACTCCGTAACGAGGGTGATGAAAGGGCGAGATTGGAACAGCTTCATGCTGGGTTTCAGGATTCAAGCGGGAGGTGAAGGAACGTGCAGACATATCGGATTCTGGTCACGTTCGATCTTTCTCTAAGGAGTCGTTTGGCCCCTTGCGGAGGATGTTGTAGGCGAGGTTCGTGAAAAGACTCCGGGGGTTCGCCTTGATGCGGGAAAAAATGGAAGACCATGAATAGGCTTCCTGTCGAGCCTCCAGCCAACCCTGGTACAGTCGTTCCGGGGTCATCAATTTTGGACGATAAACGACTTCGGAATGATTGTATCGCTTCCAGTCCTTGTGAAGGAGGCGATCTTCCTGGTCAAATTGGGTAAAAAGCGCGGTGCCGGGGTAGGGCGTCAGGAGATGAAAGGTGGGAAGGCTGGGGACGGTTTCCTCGACAAAGCGGAGCGTTTTTTCAAAGATGCTCTCGTCATGGTCGTCGAAGCCGAAAATGATGGAAGCCTCCAGGACTATCCCGGCGTCCCGGATTCTTTTAATCAGATCTGCCTGGGACGAGCCATTGGCTGTTTTCGGATGGTTTGCGTGCAGTCCGGTTACTGATTCAATGCCGACAAAAATGCCGATGCATCCGGACTCCGCCACCAGCCGAACCAGTTCCGGGTCCTCGGCAAAACGCAGGTTTGCCTGGCCGCCCCAGCGGAGTCCGCGCCCCTTAAGCCGTTCAAGAATCGGCTTGGCTCTTTCCGGGTCGCCAAGGATATTGTCATCAAGAAAAACGGTAAGTTTTTTGTCGAACGACTGGAGTTCTGCGGCAATTTCGTCAGGATCCCGGTAGCGGAAGCTGTTCCCGAAGTAGGGGGTGACGATGCAAAAGGGGCAGTCGTAGGGACAGCCGCGGCTGGCCTGGAGGGTTTGGGTGGTGAGATATCTCTTACCGTCAAAGATCTCGCGCCGGGCCCAGGGGATTGTCAGACGGTTTCCGCCCGGTAGCGGCGCGCGATAGGTTTGCTGAAGTTTACCGTGCAGGAGATCCTCCAGGAGTGTTTCCCAGACAGGTTCGGCTTCGCCGATGACGACGGCGTCGGCATGGCGGAGGGCTTCTTCGGGGAGCACCGTCGGATGTATTCCTCCCAGGACCACCGGAATTCCCCTTTTGCGGAAAGCATCGGCAATCTCGTAGGCACGCGTTGCCTGGTGGGTCATGGCGGTAATTCCGACCAGGGTGAAGTTTTCGTCAAGGGGCACGGTATCATGCAGTTCGTCCGCCAGCGTCACTTTCCAGCTGAGCGGAGTTGCGGCGGCTACCTGTTTAAGGGAAAGGGAGGGGAGCTGAAAATATCGTGCCCAGCCGAGTTTATGGGTGGACGGGTACACCAGAAGGAGGTGTGGTTGTGTAGAAGAGTCAGTCATTGGTGCCCCTTTAGGACGAATATCGGCAATTGTGTGACGTTTCTCGCTGGGCGCGGGTCGCAGCGTATTCGCGGAGGTAGGTGTCCGGCTTCATCATGGCCTGGGTGCGGCGCAGCACTCTGATCATGTACGGTATCTGGAGCGGTTTCACCTGGCGCAGCCAGTCAATCAGCTTCTTGTCTCCCGCGGTATTGAGAATAGACCGCCGCCAGGTTTCGGCATACAGCTCACAGAAGCGCTCCGCACCGAGCTGAGGCTCCCAGAGCAGATGGTGCATGTCGAAGTCCGCCCACGGGATACCCTGCAGCCGGTAGGCATTCTGTTGATACATGTCAGTTCCCGGTAACGGGGTCAGAAGTGTGAAACCCGATCTCTGGAGACGATGTTTCGCGACGAAATCCCACAACTCGTGGAAATCCTCTTCCTGCCATTGCGGGTCGATGAGGAAATTGCCGTTAATGCCGTAGCGATGCGAGCGGGCGACATCGACCGCAGCCAGGCTTTCCTTGATCCCGGCATCTTTGCTGATGTCCGACAGTGCCCGTTCGCTGGCGTACTCGAATCCGAGGAAGATATCGAAATCCTTTGCGATCGGTCGCCAGGCTTCGAGAAGTTCGGAATTGCGGGAGATGAGGTCGGTCCGGCTTTGCACAAGAATCCATTTCTTGCGAATCCCCCTCGTCTTGAGCGCCTGGGCCAATTCCAGGCTACGGGCAGGGTTGTTCCAGAAAAGATCGTCGGCGACGAAGATGGAATCTCCGGTAGTCGCGAAGTCTTCCACTACCGCGCCGATGCTTCGCTCCCGATAGCTGCGATCGTAGACTTGCCACACGGAGCAGAAGGAACAGCGGAAAGGGCAGCCACGGGCTGTTTCGATGAGCCAAACCGGTTTGAAGAGCAGGCAATGGTACCCGGAGCGATGCCGGGCTACCAAGTCACGGGCCGGAAGGGGGACGAGATCAAGGTGCGTCCGCTGCTCGGGAGAACCGGTGGTGATCCAGCCTTCCTTTGTTCTGAGACGCAGGGCGGGGACTTCCGTAAGCGGGGTTCCGCTGTCGATGGCGGAAACCAGCATGGGGACAAGCGCCTCACCGTCATCGAGTGCGATGGCATCGATTTCCGCCTGCTCCAGAGGTGAACTGAAGGCCATGGCTGCATGCCCGCCTACCAGAATGAATGTCTCGGGTGACGCCTTGCGTACTTCCCGGGCCGTTGCCACTACCTGATCATATTCCAGCGCATGAAGGCAGGAGATGCCGACGATCCGGGGTCGGGTGCGCCGGACCCAGGTTGCTGCGTCCGGGCGGAAACGAAGGTCGGCTATGGTGGCGGTGTGGCCGTGCGGCAAAAGGGCTGCGGCGATGTACTCGAGTCCGAGCGGTTCTACCCGGAAAAAGGGTCCGAGACCGAACTGCTCGTTACCAGGGTTGGGGCGAAGGAAGAGAATATTCATGATTGATACCCGTTTTGCCGGAAAGATGTTCCGGCTGGTGAAAATCAGTCCAGGAAATCAGTCGTAACGGTTGCTGTCAAAGTGGCCCCTTGGGGAGCGGACGGGAGCATTCCGGCGCGATACTAGCAACTTTTGCCCAGACTTGACCAGAACTTTTTCAGCTACACCGGCAGTGCTTCCAACTCCTCCCAGCGTGCATACGCTTCCTCCAGCTCGCTTTCAACCGCATGGAGTTGTGCCGTGAACTGTGCAACGTCAGTTCCGGCATTCCGGTAAAACTCAGGGTCGGCAAGTTTTTCGTGGAGCAATGCCAACTCCGCCTCCAGTGAAGCGATGCGATCCGGCAGAGACTCCAATTCCCGCTGCTCCTTGAAGGAAAGTTTGCGGGGTTTATCCGCGTCACTTCGGGTTTTTCCCTTTGACGGTGAAACTGCTGCGGCTGGTGTGGCAGCGGAGGGGGAGGGTGTCGCTTGCCGGAGCCAATCATCATAGCCGCCGACATACTCGCGGACCTGTCCGCCTTCGCCGAGGACCATGGTGCTGGTAACGACATTATTGAGGAATTCCCGGTCATGGCTCACCAGCAGAAGGGTTCCGGGATACTCGGACAGCAGTTCTTCGAGAAGGTCCAGGGTCTCGGCATCCAGGTCATTGGTCGGTTCGTCCATGACCAGGACATTGGAGGGCTTGGTGAACAGCTTGGCCAGGAGAAGCCGGTTTCGCTCACCGCCTGACAGGATTCGTACCGGGCTTCGTGCCCTTTCCGGGGAAAAAAGGAAGTCCTGCAGATAGCCGATGATATGGCGTTGCCTGCCGTTGATGATAACGGAATCGTTTCCCTCTCCCACGTTTTCCTGCACGGTCTGGTCCGGGTCCAGCTGTTCGCGAAGCTGATCGAAGTACAGGACCTCCCGGCGGGTGCCGAGACGAATTTCACCGCTTTGGGGTTCCAGTTCCCCAAGAAGCAGCCGCAGCAGGGTGGTTTTGCCCGATCCGTTGGGGCCGATGATGCCAACCCGGTCACCCCGCGTGATGGTGGTGGTGAGATTGCTGATGACCGGTTTGCCGTCGTAGCTGAAGGAGACGGCCTCCGCTTCCACCACCAGATTGCCGGAGCGTTCGGTTTCCTGCAGCTGCATCTTAACCGAGCCGATTCTTTCCCTCCTGGAATTCCGCTCCTCCCGCAGTTTCTTAAGTGCCCGGACGCGGCCCTCGTTACGGGTCCGGCGCGCCTTGATTCCCTGCCTGATCCAGGCCTCTTCCTGGGCAAGTTTCTTGTCAAACAAAGCCTGTCGGGTAATTTCCGCTTCCAGAAGTGCCTCCCGGCGCTCGACGAACGTATCATAGCCACAGGAAAAGACATACAACCTTCCCTTGTCCAGTTCTGCGACACGGTTTGCCATTTTTCGGGCAAAGGCGCGGTCGTGGGTTACGAAGAGGAAGGTTTTAACTTCCTTGAGGAGAAAATCCTCCAACCAGACAATGGTGTCAATGTCCAGGTGGTTGGTCGGTTCGTCAAGGATCAAAATATCGGGCTGGGATACCAGGGCTCGGGCCAGAAGAGCGCGACGCTTTGTGCCTCCGGACAGCTGGGTGAATTGTGCTTCCGGATCAAGGGTGAGCCGACCGAGAACACGTTCCACCTCCTGATGCAGGCTCCATCCGCCGGAGTCTTCGAGGGATTTGTGCAGCTGTTCCAGGGTTTTCAGCAGTTCGTCGCTTTTTTCCGTGGCAAGGCGGATACTCACATGGTGATATTCAGCCAGGAGTTCCGCTGCGTCGCCCATGCCGCCGGCGACTACATTGAAGACCGTTCCCGTGAGGTTCGGGGGGGACTCCTGGGTAACAACGGCCGTTCGCAGTCCCTGTTGACGGATGATCTCTCCACTGTCGGGAGGCAGATCGCCGGCAATCATCTTCAGCAGGGTTGATTTGCCGGTTCCATTCCGTCCCAGCAGGCACAGGCGGTCCCCTTCCTCAATCTGGAGGTTGAGCCCCTCAAAGAGAGCTGGACCTCCGAATGCGATCTGAATAGAGCGAAGCGTTAGTAATGACACAAAAATCCTCTTGTTGAATTTGCGAGCAGGGAAATCATCTTCTCCCATTTGCAGCCGTCCGTCAAGCTCCTGTCGGCTCAATGGGATAGGGATTGCCGGGGTCGGCCTTGAGGCGCATGTCAAGGACGTCCAGCAGCAGGTGGGCAGCAGCCTTCGGAGGGACCCTCAGGAGGTTGCGGTGTAATTCGGACAGGCCGCCCGGAACACCCTGGACAAGGTACTCCATGGCCTCTTGCTGATCGTCAAGACGGGAAAGTCGATCCAGTTCCTGCTCGGTCCGGCAATGGGTCAGAGGGATACCATTGGCGAGACCCCAGGCCATGAGCTGAAAAACCGGAAGGATGTCGGGACATTCGGTTTGACCGGCTGCCTTGAGCTTGAGGGAGGCCACAAGGTTCAGGGGCAGAAGATGCAGATGGTCGCTGTTTTTCCTGTTCATCGCTTGTACCTTTGTCCGAAACGTGGCGACACGATTGTTACCGTTGCTTTCCGCTACCAAAGATCGAACCCAGGACCCCTCGTATGATCTGGCGGCCAACCTGACTGCCGATGGCATGGGCGGCGCTTTTTGCGAAAGCGCCGAGGAGATCAGCTGGACCGGAGCGTCCCCTGCCGGTGACACGTTCCGGTGAAGGAGGAGGCGCCGATTCCGCAGCGGACAGTTCTGCTCTTTTCTTCAAAATTTCATAGGCGGATTCGCGATCTATGGTCTTTTCATAGGTCCCGAAGAGCAGGGATCTCTGCACGATTCGACTAATTTCATCGGCTGTCAGAAGTGTCAGGCTGCTACGGGGTGGTACTACCAGAGCCCTGTCCACCATGGCGGGAGTTCCCTTTTCGTCCAAGAGGGAGACCAGCGCTTCGCCTACCCCCAGTTCCATAATGGCGGTTTCCGTGTCAAGCTTCGGATTGGTCCGGAAGGTTTGCGCAGCTGCACGGACGGCTTTCTGATCCCGCGGGGTGAAGGCGCGCAGGGCATGCTGTACCCGGTTGCCCAGTTGTCCGAGCACCTCGTCAGGGATGTCCAGGGGATTCTGGGTGACGAAATAGACCCCGACCCCTTTGGAACGGATCAGGCGCACAACCTGTTCGATCCGGTCTTCCAGTACCTGGGAGAGATCTTCGAAAAGGAGGTGCGCCTCATCGAAGAAGAATACGATTTTTGGTTTTGCCGGGTCGCCAACCTCGGGAAGTTGCTCGAAGAGTTCAGCCAGGAGCCAGAGCAGGAACGTGGCATAGACCTTCGGCGACTGCATGAGTCGCTCGGCAGCGAGGATGTTCACAGTACCCCTGCCATCCGCGTCCGTCTGCAGGAAGTCCATGATATCTAGGGCCGGCTCACCAAAGAGGTAGTCACCGCCCTGTTCCTCGAGCACCAGGAGATTGCGCTGGATGGCACCGATGCTGGCAGGGGAAATGTTGCCGTACTCGGTTTTGAACTGTGCAGCATTGTCGCCGACAAAGCGCACCATCGCCCGCAAATCTTTTATGTCCAGCAGGAGGAGCCCGTTGTCATCGGCAATCTTGAAAACGAGGCTCATGACCCCGCTTTGG
>Ga0351900_1049_pt1 | contig 36458 bp, 32 predicted proteins | sample BONcelHT113001D3_FD_205827 | JGI IMG/M metagenome (GOLD analysis project Ga0351900, IMG submission 205827) | Enriched cells from coal bed in the Powder River Basin, Montana, United States - BONCAT cells T11 rep1 HSBNCT.T11.300.1.D3 ...
CATTAAGCCATCGGCAAGGGGGGAGCTGGAGATTACAACGGTAAACCAGGAGTTTCTCAAAGAGGGTAAACTAAAAGTTCAGACTTTGGGCCGAGGTTTCGCCTGGCTTGATACGGGAACACACGACTCACTTTCAGAGGCTTCGGGCTTTGTGGAGGTGATTGAGAAGAGGCAAGGGCTTAAGATTGCCTGTCTGGAGGAGATTGCTTTTAATCAGGGATGGATTTCAAAAGAGAGACTTTTACAGATTTCGGAATCGATGTCTAAAAACCAATACGGACAATACCTTAAAGATTTGACCATAAGATGAATATCATAAAGACACAACTCGACGGTGTTGTATTAATCGAACCAAAAGTATTTAACGACAGCAGAGGCTATTTTTTTGAATCTTTCTCGGCAGCTAAATTTGAGCAGGAGGTTTGCAATACTCGCTTTATTCAGGACAACGAATCAAAATCGACATACGGAGTTCTCAGAGGGCTTCATTATCAACTTCACCCCTATTCACAAAGCAAACTGGTAAGGGTTGTTACAGGTGCAGTGCTTGATGTGGCTGTTGATATCCGTAAAGGTTCACCCACATTCGGGCAATATGTATCAGCCGTACTTAGTGAAGAGAATAAAATGATGATGTTTATTCCAAGAGGATTTGCACATGGATTTTTGGTTCTGAGTCCGGATTGTGTTTTTAGCTATAAGTGTGATAATTACTATAATCCTGCCAGTGAAGCTTCAATAATATGGAACGATCCTGAAATTAACATTGATTGGCAGATTCCCGAAAAAGATATAATTTTAAGTGATAAGGATAAAATGCATCCCCGGCTTAATGATGCAAAGCTGTTTGATTTCAAACAAAAACTTTACTAAGTAAAATTTTAAAACAAGAACAATTTTAAAACAAGAACAACTACTCTGCGATGGCAAATATTCTAATTACAGGATCAAAAGGACAACTTGGGAGTGAACTCAGGGAGTTGCTTATTGCAGATAAAATTCATAATTACCACTTTACCGACCTGCCCCAACTCGATATTACAAACGAAAATGATGTAGCAAAATACCTTGATGTCAACAAAATAGAATTAATCATCAATTGCGCCGCCTACACAGCAGTTGATAAGGCAGAGGATGAACCACAAACTGCAGCACTTGTAAACGGCACTGCGCCGGGAATACTGGCACGCCACGCAGCAAAAAGAGGAATATCACTTATTCACATATCAACAGACTATGTCTTTGACGGAAAGGCATCGTTACCTTACAAAGAGGATCACCCCACTGAGCCATTCTCAGTTTACGGGAGAAGCAAACTTGAGGGAGAGAGAGAGATTATTGATGCCGGAGGAGAGTACATAATTATCAGGACATCATGGCTATACTCTGCTTTCGGGAGTAATTTTGCCAAGACAATTCTTAGGCTTTCATCTGAAAGAGAGTCAATTGATGTTGTTTTTGATCAGGTTGGAACCCCTACCTATGCTACTGATTTGGCAAAAGTTATCATTCAGTTGTTAACCAGAAAATTTAACCGTGAAAGCGGACAAAACCATATCACAGGTATTTATCACTACTCCAACGAGGGCGTTTGCAGCTGGTATGATTTTGCAAATGAAATAGTTAAACTAAGTGGAAACACTTGCAAGGTTAATCCTGTTACAAGTGACAAATTCCCCACAAAAGCCTTTAGACCTCAATACTCCGTATTGGATAAGGGAAAAATCAAATCTCATATGGGAATTGAAATTCCTCACTGGAAAGAGTCTTTGAAGGATCTATTTTTAAAAATATACGACAACGAGTAACTATAACATAAAGATTAAATAATAGTTACGAAGAATAAACATAATACTATGAGAAATATTCTGATAACAGGTGGTGCCGGATTCATAGGATCCCATTTGGTTAGATTGATGGTAAATAAGTATCCTCAGTATAACATCATTAACCTTGACCTGCTAACCTATGCCGGAAATCTGGAAAATCTCAGAGATGTAGAAAAGTGTTCAAATTACAAATTCATCAAAGGTGATATCTGTGATTATGACCTTGTTGCAAGCTTAATTAAAAATCACAATATTGACTCTGTTATTCATCTGGCAGCAGAATCTCATGTTGACAGATCGATAGTTGACCCCTTCTCTTTTGCAAAGACAAATGTAATGGGGACATTAACCCTTTTGCAGGCTGCAAAAAATGTATGGAAAGAGAGGAGTCCAAATTTTGAAGGTAATCTTTTCTATCATGTATCTACAGACGAGGTTTACGGCTCTCTTGAAGATGAGGGAACATTCTTCACAGAGGAGACAAAATACGACCCCCACTCTCCCTACTCCGCATCAAAGGCATCAAGTGACCATTTTGTAAGAGCCTATCACGACACCTACGGCTTGCCGATTGTAATATCAAACTGTTCAAATAATTATGGTAGCTACCAATTTCCCGAGAAGCTTATACCGCTCTTTATTAACAATATAGTAAACAATAAACCACTACCTGTTTACGGTAAGGGTGAAAATGTAAGGGATTGGCTCTATGTTCAGGACCACGCATCTGCTATCGACCTTATTTTTCACAAAGGACGCAATGGCGAAACATACAACATAGGTGGTTTTAACGAGTGGAAAAACATCGATCTTATCAAGGTGATCATCAAAACTGTTGACAAATTTTTGGGTAGAGAAGCGGGTAGCAGTGAAAAGCTGATTACTTACGTTACAGACAGGGCCGGACACGACTTAAGGTACGCAATTGACTCATCAAAACTTCATAATGAACTGGGTTGGAGCCCGTCGCTTCAGTTTGAGGAGGGAATCGAGAAGACCGTAAAATGGTACCTTGAAAACAAAGAGTGGATGGAAAGAGTCACCAGTGGCGATTATTTGAAATATTACAAAGAGATGTATGGCTAAGACAATTATTGATGATGAATTTCTTGATAAGCTGAGCAAAGAGGCAAAGGCATCTCCAAGACTCAGAATGAATTATAATTTTCATGAAACCCTGGAGGCAAAGGCTCAAAGACTTCTTAACGCCATTGAGCCCGGCTCAGTCTTGCCACCACACAGACATAACCACACTGCTGAGACATATATTGTTCTGCGCGGGTCACTTAAGGTTAACTTTTACAAAAGTGACGGTTCTCTGGAGTCAAGCCACATATTAGACCCTTGTGAGGGAAAATACGGTATTGAAATTCCTGCCGGCGTTTATCACAATTTAGAAGTAATTGACCGAAATACAGTCATTTTCGAAGCAAAAGAGGGGCCTTACACTCCGGTTTTACCCGAAGATACCCTTTAAAGTTAGAAATTGTTTTTTGGTACACCACCTTGGCACATTTTGTGTATATTTGCCAGATATTTTAAAACCCTAATATCTGTGAAGAACTTTGCCCTTATAGGAGCAGCCGGATACATTGCCCCAAGACATATGAAGGCCATTAAAGATACCGGAAATAATCTTTGTGCTGCCTACGATGTATTTGATTCAGTGGGAATTATCGACTCATATTTTCCGAATTGTTCTTTCTTTACTCAGTTTGAGCTTCTTGAAAGGCATTTGAATAAGATGAAGCACTCCCCTGTTAATTCTGAAAATGGTTGTTCACAGGTTCTTGATTATGCCGCAGTTTGTACTCCAAACTATCTTCACGATGCCCATATAAGATTTGGACTGAGAGCCGGAGCAGATGTTATTTGCGAAAAGCCTCTGGTTTTAAACCCATGGAACATTGATGCTCTTATGAAAATTGAGCAGGAGACAGGCAAAAGGGTATATAACATTCTGCAATTAAGGCTTCACGATGCAATTATTGCTTTGAAAAAGAGAGTCGATGAAGCTCCCTCAGATAAAATATTTGACGTAGATCTTACATATATAACATCAAGAGGTAACTGGTACTATACCAGCTGGAAGGGTGATGAGAGAAAGAGCGGAGGTGTTGCCACAAACATTGGTGTTCACTTTTACGACATGTTGACATGGGTATTCGGAAAGGTTAAAAAGAATGTTGTTCATGTATCAAGTCACGATAGGGTGGCAGGATTTTTGGATTTAGAAAAGGCTCGTGTACGATATTTTTTAAGTATAAACGAAGACAATCTGCCACAAGAGGCAAAGGCTGCCGGAAAAAGAACTTATCGCTCTCTTATGATGGAGGGTACAGATGTTGAGTTCTCTGATGGGTTTACTGAACTTCATACAAATTCTTACATCAAAATAATGAATGGCCAAGGATTTGGACTGGAAGAGGCAAGAGGCTCAATTGAGATTGTTCACGATATAAGATATGCAACTCCACAGGGGCTTAAGGGTGATTATCACCCCTTTGCAGCATTAGAGTGCACAAAACATCCATTTGGTTGGTAAAAAGAACGAAAAAAAATTATTGATTTGGAAAAAGTAAAACAATTTGCCTTAATGGGGGCGGCAGGATACATCGCTCCAAGACACCTTAAGGCAATAAAAGAGACAGGAAATAATCTGGTGGCTGCCGTTGATCCGTTTGACAGCGTGGGAATTATGGATAGCTATTTTCCGGAGTGCTCATTTTTTAGAGAATTTGAACTCTTTGACAGACATTTGTCAAAGTTAAAGAGCGATGGCACAGGCGCTGATTATCTTTCGGTGTGTTCTCCTGATTATCTTCATGATGCACATATCAGATACGGTCTAAAAATCGGCTCTAACGTTATATCGGAAAAACCGCTGGTGCTGAATCCGTGGAATCTGGACGCTTTGGAGAAGGCTGAGAAGGAGAGTGGTCAAAGGGTATTCACAATTTTGCAGATGCGTTATCACAAGTCGATAATTGACCTGAAAAACATGGTAGAAAATGGCCCTCAGGATAAGATTTATAATATGGATCTTACATATATCACCTCAAGAGGCAGCTGGTTCTTTACAAGCTGGAAGGGAGATGTTCGCAAAAGCGGTGGTATTGCCACAAACATAGGTATCCACTTTTACGATATGCTCAACTGGGTATTTGGTGATGTACAAAAGAGCGTAGTTCATGTAAAGAGTCATGACAGGGTTGCCGGCTACATTGAATTCAAGAGGGCAAGAGTAAGATATTTTCTAAGTATAAATGCAGCTACTCTTCCAGAAGAGATCTCATCAAAAGGGCAGAGAATCTACAGGTCATTTAATGTTGATGGTCAGGAGATTGAATTTACTGACGGGTTTGCAGACTTACACACAGAATCTTACAAAAGGATTCTTAAGGGTGAGGGTTTTGGTATAACCGAGGCTCGAAAATCAATCCAGATTGTTCACGATATTCGCAACTCAGTTCCCGTTGGGCTTAAGGGTGATTACCACCCGTTTGCAGCCAAAGAGGTTGCTCATCATCCGTTTGGCTGGTAGTTAATACCATGCCATTTATCTGCTAAGTCGCAAACTGTTAAGCACTACCGATACTGAACTGAAGGCCATAGCCGCTGCTGCGATCATGGGACTTAATAGTATTCCGGTGAATGGATAAAGTACTCCGGCAGCAATAGGGATTCCAATAATATTGTAGATAAAAGCCCAGAAAAGATTCTGTCTGATAAGTTTTACAGTTCTTTTTGAGAGGTCAAATGCCTTTGGTAACAAGGCTATATCAGATGTTATAAGAGTCATCATTGCAACATCCATCGCTATGTCGGTACCTTTCCCCATTGCTATACTTACGTTTGCTCTGCTAAGTGCCTGAGAGTCATTAATCCCGTCTCCGGCCATTGCAACAACCTTACCCTGAGATTGAAGTTCAACAATGTAGTTGTCTTTATCCTGAGGCAGTGCACCTGCTTTGAAGTGGGTAATACCAACTTTTGAAGCAACGTAGTTTGCATTTTTTTGGTTATCTCCGGTAAGCATATGAACCTCTATGCCCATCTCATGCAGCTTTGCAATCGCCGCAGCAGATGTATCCTTGATCTTATCTGAGACTGCAACTATTACCATCGGTACATATCCTTTGCCAAATACTGCAATACTTTTCCCTTCTCCCGATAACTTTTCAGATAATGATGTAGCCCTGTTTGCGATATCAGATACATTGGCAGCGACCTGGGTATTCATCATTCTTATGCTTCCAAGCCAGAATTTTTTATCATCATACTTTGCCTCTGCACCTAGTCCTGATATTGTTGTAAAATTTGAAATCTGAGACCTCTTTTCAGGGACACCCCAATTCTGTTTTATGTAATCGGTAATGGCAGAAGCAAGCGGATGCTCAGAAACCTCCTCCATAGCAAATAGAACGGGAAGATACCTCTCTCTTTCGCTTTCATCTTCTGTAAGCCACTGCCAGTCTGTAACTATCGGCCTACCTTCAGTAATTGTACCTGTCTTGTCCAAAACTACGGCGTTTACCCTTCTCATCTGCTCCAAAGCGGAGGCATCTTTAATAAGGATATGCTGTTGGGCTCCCTTGCCGATTCCCACCATAAGTGCCGTTGGTGTTGCCAGGCCAAGAGCGCATGGGCAGGCTATTACAAGGACAGAAATGGCAGAGAGCAACCCTTTTGCAAAGAGCTGTTCACCGCCGGCTAAAATCCAGACAGCAAGGGTTATAAGCGAAATTGAAATGACCACAGGTACAAAAATTGAAGCAATCTTGTCTGCAATTCTCTGAACGGGAGCTTTGCTGCCCTGTGCCTCTTTTACTGTTTTAATTATCTGTGCAAGAAGTGTGTCTCCTCCAACTTTTAATGCCTCAAATGTGAATGTGCCCTTTTGATTTATTGTACCGGCCAATACATTGTCCCCCACTCTCTTGTGGGCAGCTAAAGGCTCACCTGATATCATACTTTCGTTCACATACGATTCACCGCTTTTAAGAACTCCATCCAGGGGAACCTTCTCTCCCGGCTTTACCACAATTACCTCTCCAACCAAAATCTGAGATATTGGAACCTCAACTGGCTCTCCGTCTCTCAGTACTATTGCAGATTTTGGCTGTAGCCCCATTAGCTTCTTTATGGCAGACGATGTGTTGCCTTTTGCCCTCTCTTCCAGAAACTTACCCAGCAGAACAAAGGCAATTATCATTGTTGCAGCTTCGTAATAGACCATTGGCTCAATGCCTCTGGCTATCCAGTATTCCGGGAAAAATGTATTGAATACACTGAATAAGAAGGCAATAGCTGTACTTAGAGCAACCAGGGTATCCATATTTGCACTGCCTCTCAGTACTGCCTTAAAACCGTTTACATAAAAGCTTCTGCCAAAAATTGCAAGTACTGGCAGCGAAAGCAGCATCATTGGTATGTTCAGGTAGTGGTGATGCATGAAAAACATTGACATCACCATTATTGGCATCGAGAAACCCCATGCAAGAATGGTTCTGATTTTAAGTTTGCGGTAGTGGCTCTCTTGCTGCTCCTCTTTGAGTTTTGCTGCATTTTCTCCCTCCTCAACTATCATATCATAGCCAAGTTGCTGAACACTTTGTTTTAGCTTCACGGAGTCAGTGAGTTGATCATCAAACTCCAAAGTAACGCTGTTGTCAGCAAAATTTACAACCGCCTTTTTAACTCCCGGTTGTGCACTCAAACCCTTCTCTACGCCCATTGCACATGATGCGCAGGTCATTCCGGTTACTGTATAATTTTTCTTTGCCATAATGTAATCAACTTTTAGCCACTCTGTTAAGAAATATTGTTCCCTCTCTTTTGCTCCAGATTTTGAAACCCTTTACTGAGAGTATATCAAGAATTGGGGTAGGCAGAAACGGAGAGGAGAATTCAAAAATCTGACCCTCCTGCAACAAGTTGCTTAACCTTAAAATCTCTGCCATGGGTACATCGCCCGACTCAAGAGTCTTTACAGCATCGTATCTGACTGTTATCTTTTCGGGCGAAAACCAGTCAGGCTGCTCACCTCTGTATTTGTCCGAAAAATTCTCCAACTCACTTCCTGTCGCAGCACCTGATGCAACACCTGACACAGCACCCGATGCATTAATAACTCCGGCATCAGAATCTGACAAACCGGCGGCTATCCTCAATTTTTTTACAACCTCTGTGGCCTCAATACCGGCAATGGTTGCCGCCTGCTGAATTGTGGTAACCCTTGCAATTGTTCTGCGAAGAATCGGGTTCTTTAGCTTTGCAAATGCAGGTGATATCTCTGAAAGAACATCCTCAAGTTGGGGATAATCTTCCAACAGTTCGTAAACCTTTGTCTGAAATGTTATCGGCCTCATTTTGTTGTATATGATAGCAATCTCTGGTCTCCCTGGAGTTTTCTGAACTCAGTTATGTCCTGGGTAACCTCAATGACTCCAAGGTATTCGTTGTCTTTGCCTCTGAGGGCTGTATATTCAATGTAAACGAATCTTCCCATAAAGTTAGAGAGCCAGAATTTTGCCTGATTCTCTTTTCCGCTCTTGAAATCCACAAGAATCTGTTCAACAATATTTACACTTCCCGGAGGGTGGCATAGCCTAACATCTCTTCCGATTATTGAGCGGTTTCTCTCAAATACCCTGTTTGGGCTGTGTGAGAAAAATTTAACCTTATCATTTGCATCTACATAAGTGATATCGATAGGAATTGTTACAAACAGTGCCTCAAGCTCTTTCATGTCAAAACTCCCCGAACTTAATCTTATTGGGGCACCATCGGAATAAGATACCCCCGAAACCGCCGGGCCACCCTCCTCCTGCTGGCTCTTTTTAAGGTTCTCAACCACATCTTCTCCCGGTTTCCATTCATCTCTTGTGTCATAGAGACAGTAACCGTAAACCGGTGTTTCAAGGTAAATCTGATACCAGTTCTCCTCAGTAAATTTCTCAAGACACATTGGTATTAAAATCTCCTCCTCTTTCATTATCATGCTCTCAACCGCCTCAATTGCAGGGCCAAGCAACAATACAACAACCGACATCAACTCCTCTTTTGTTGTAATGCTCCCCGGTTCAAGCGCCTCAATCGAGGCCTTAAGCTGTTCACGAATCTCGTCATGTTTGCCCCACATCACCTTTGGAGGGCCTGTAATGGCCGCCTTCTCAAGAAATGGGAAGAGCAGATACTCTTTGCGCTTATAGTGTTTGTCGAGGTCATACAGACTGTTAAAAAGTCCTTTCAATTTAAGGGTAAGAGCCGAAATTTCGTCATCGGCTCCGCTTGAAACAGCCGGAATCGAGTCAAAGATATCTTTAACCTTTTTAGTAACCTTCTCAATCTCTCTGTTCTCTTTTTTTAATGTATCAACAGGGTGCGCTGCCGGCATCTCTGCGTAATGAGATGTTATACTTCCCTCCAGTACAGAGCTGTGAATATCACAAAACTTAAGAACCTCCTCCTCCGGAAGACCTTCTGAAATAAGTTCCTGCTCTACTTCAACCACTTCGTTGTATGGAATGTTTTTTAGGAGCTCTTTAACTCTGCTTTTAACCATTTCGGGTGCTTCACCCTGGTGGAGTTCCTGAATCATGTGTTTCAGGAGTGCTTTTCTCTGAGATGAGTTGTTGATGTATTCACTCATAATATGATATTTAAAAAATTATAATAGTTAGCGGAAGTAATAAATTTACAACAAATTTTATTGATTATTGTTTAACCTTACTTCTGCCTGTCTGCCGGAAAATTGATTATATTTATGGAAAATTGAAAGATGAAGAGAGTTGCTATTATTGGAGGGGGTTTTTCGGGCTTGTCGGCTGCTTGTTATCTTGGTAGGGCCGGCTACGATGTTACTGTCTATGAGAAAAACAGTGTGCTTGGTGGCAGGGCAAGAGTTCTGGAAAGAGATGGTTTCAAATTTGATATGGGGCCTACATTTTATTGGATGCCGGATATTTTTGAGAAGTTCTTTGATGATTTTGGCAAGAAAAGCAGCGATTTTTATGAGTTGATAAGATTGGATCCGGGTTATGAAATCTACTTTGGCCCCAATAACTCTGTCAGTGTCTCTGCTGATGTGCAAAAGACAATCGAGACATTTGAGAGAATTGAGCCGGGAAGTGGAGCCTTTCTTGAAAATTTTCTCAAGTCGGCAGAATTCAACTATAGGGTGGCAATTGATAAGGTTGTTGAGAAACCCGGTAAATCGATTTTTGAACTGATTATGCCTCAAACAATTGCAAGAATTACTCAGTTTAAGGAATCAATAAGCAACCATATAAGAAAGAACATAAAAGATGACAGGCTGAGGCAAATTCTTGAGTTTCCGGTACTCTTTCTTGGTGCAAAGCCTTCAAGGACACCACTCTTTTACTGTTTTATGAATTATGCCGATATGGTACTTGGTACTTGGCACATAAAGGGCGGTATGTACGGACTCGTTGAGGCTATGGTAAAGATTGCAGAGGGCTATGGAGTCAAATTTATAACTGATGCTCATGTTAACAGTATTATTACCGATGGTTCAAAAGCTGTTGGTATTTCATGGAGTAATACATCCGATTCAAAAGGAGAGCGTAACTCCGTCTCTGAAATGGCAGATTTTATTATCTCCTCTGCAGACTACCACTTTGCCGAGACACTGTTGGAGCCTAAATTCCGCAATTATTCAGAAAAATATTGGTCAAAGAGGGTATTTGCCCCTTCGGCCATGCTTTACTATGTGGGATTTGACAAGAAGTTGGAGGGTATTTCTCATCATACTCTCTTTTTTGACGCTGACTTTATTGAACATTCCGAGACTATTTATGATACCCCAAGGTGGCCAAACAAGCCTCTGTTTTATGGCAGTTTCCCATCGGTAACCGACCCTACCCTTGCACCTAAAGGTAAAGAGTGTGCCGTATTCCTTATACCTGTAGCTGCGGGGCTCAAAGATACACCTGAGTTGCGGGAGAATTACTTTTTGCAGATTCTGGAGAGAATTGAACAGACTACAGGCATAAAAGTCTCTGATTCTGTACTTTTCAAAGAGTCCTATTCTGTGAGTAACTTTATGGAAGATTACCATGCCTACAAAGGGAATGCCTATGGTCTTTCAAACATACTTACCCAAACGGCATTTCTTAAGCCAAAAATGCAAAACAGACATTTATCAAACCTTTTATACGCAGGGCAACTTACTGTGCCGGGCCCGGGAGTGCCTCCGGCCATAATTTCAGGTAAGATTGCTGCCGGTATTGCCGGGAAAAAACTTAAATATGGATAATTTATACAAAGAGTTATCTCTCAGGACATCGGAGCTTACAACCTCACTCTACAGCACCTCATTTTCGGCGGGGCTAATGTGCATGAACAGAGAGAGCCGCAGAGCCATCTTTGCCATATATGGCTTTCTTCGTCAGGCAGATGAGATTGTTGATACCTTTCATGAATATGACAAAAAGAGTCTAATCAGTGAGTTCGAAGCTGAGTACTACAGATGCATGGAGCGGGGTATAAGTCTGAATCTTATAATAAACTCATTTGCTCTGATTGTAAAGCAATACAATATTCCGGATGAACTGGTTAGTGCGTTTCTCAGGAGCATGAAGAGTGATCTTGATAACAGCAACTTCAACGAATCGGGCATTAAAGAGTATATCTATGGGTCTGCCGATGTGGTGGGGCTGATGTGTCTTAAAGTTATGACACGTGATAACCCTCAAAATTATGAGAGGCTTAAGGATAGCGCCATGAGCCTCTCTTCTGCATTTCAGAAAATCAATTTTTTGAGGGACATTAAAAACGATACAGAGAACCTATCCAGAAATTACTTCCCTGTTCTTAACGACAAACCGTTTAACAAAGAGACATTCGCGGTAATTCTTGATGATATTCGCAAGGACTTCAGGAATGCGCTGATAGGTATTAAAGAGTTACCTAAACGAGACAGAACGGGCGTCTATCTTGCTTATCTCTATTATCTTGGCCTAACTTCTAAAATTGGGAAGACTCCTCCTGAGAAACTTTTCAAAAAGAGAATTCGGCTTTCGGAGTGGGAAAAAGTCGGACTTTTTTGTGTGGCCAATTTCAGATCATACATGGGTAAAAAATTTATGTAAACATGAAAGTTGCTGTCATAGGTTCAGGAGTTGCAGGACTTGCAACGGCAATCAGAGTTGCTGCACGGGGTGACAGCGTTACTCTTTTCGAAAAGAACGGAATCCCCGGAGGAAAAATCTCACAGATTCGTGATAAAGGTTACCGTTTTGATACAGGCCCTTCGCTCTTTACTCTTCCCAATTTGGTTGACGAGTTGTTGTCAATGAAGTCAAATCAAGTCGATCATTCTGCTAATGCAAATGATAACACAGTAAATGCAATGAGTCAATCTGTTGATTCAAATGGTCAATCTGATAAAGCAAATAGTCAAGCAATAAATTCAGACGTTCAAACAAGTTTATCTGGTAAAAATTCCTTCAAATACTTCCGTCTGGAAAACAGTTGCAGGTACTTCTACCCTGACGGTACTGTTTTTGATTTTTTCCAGGACACACAAAAACTAAGGGAGCAGATTGAAAATAACACAGACGAGAATTTCGAAAATATTCTCAAACGGCTAAACCAATCGGAATTCATCTACAACCTCACATCTGACCTGTTCATATTCAACTCTTTTCACCGTTTTTCAAACTTCTTAAAAGAGGAGAACCGCTCGATTCCGCTTCATCTTCACAAGCTTGGTTTCCACAGGACAATGCACTCCGCAAACAAATCATTGTTCAAGGACAAGAGAATCGTTCAACTGTTTGACAGATACGCCACATACAATGGCTCTTCACCACACAAGGCACCTGCAACGCTTAACATGATATCTCACCTGGAGCACAATATTGGGGCATTTTTCCCTGAAAAGGGCATCTACTCCATTGCGGACTCACTTTATAAAAAAGGGGTTGAACTGGGTGTGAATTTTGAGTTTAATTCACTTGTTACTGAGGTAATTGTTGAGAAATTTAAAGGCACAAGAGAGAAAAAAAACGAAATCTACTCAGGAGAAAATTATAATTATAATTCCAAAGATGAAAACACCAGTAACTTTAGAAAACCTTGGAGAGGTAAGCGGGCTGTTGGTGTTAGGGTTAATGGCGTTTCAAAATACTTCGATTATGTAGTATGCGACACCGATGTTAGTTATGCGGCGGAAAATATGTTCAATGGCCGGTACAGGCACCCTCTTAAAAAGAGGTTGTCAAAGCTGGAACCTTCATCTTCTGCTCTGATATTCTACTGGGGAATAAAGGGTGAATTCAACCGGCTTGATATACATAACATTCTCTTTACCTCCAATTATAAAGAGGAGTTCGAGTATCTCTTTAAAAAGCGTGAACTGTACAGCGACCCTACCATCTATATTTTTATCAGTAAAAAAGTTGTTCCCGATGATGCACCTGATGGTTGCGAAAACTGGTTTGTTATGGTCAATGCACCATACAATAACGGGCAGGATTGGCAAACTCTAATTGCAAATGCCCGAAAAGCAATAATTCAAAAAATTGACATAACATTCAATATTAAAATCGAAGATTACATTGATGTTGAACACATTGCATCTCCTGTTACAATTGAAAGAAATACACTTAGCAGTAAAGGGGCTCTCTACGGCAGCTCTTCAAACTCGATGTTCTCTGCCTTTTTAAGGCACCCCAACACCTTGAATAAGATTAAAAATCTCTCTTTTACCGGAGGCAGTACCCACCCGGGCGGTGGAATTCCTCTCTGCCTGGCAAGTGCCATTATTGCCGAAAAAGAGATCTACAAACTTTGAAGTGAATAACATAAACCAAATTGCTTGAAACGAATTATTTGAAACGAATTATTTGAATATAATAGCTTGAAACGAATCATTTGAAACAAACTGCTTAAAACGAATTACTTGAATCTAATCATATAGAATTGGTTTAAAATATCTGAATATTAGAAAATGACAATAAGTAAATGAAAAAGAATTTCATACAAAAAATATTCAATGTGGTCTCATACGAAGAGTTGCCAAAGACATTTCTCATTTTCTACTCTGTGGGGCTTTTGCTGTTTCTTCTTCCTTTTACCCGCGAACTCTTTATCACATTGACTCCTCTCTCTCTTTTACTGGTAAATATTGCCCTTTTATATCACCACCGCCACTGGAATTTTCGTTTTATTCTTTTTATCTTCACAGTAACAATATCTTCTTTTCTGATTGAGGCTGAGGGCGTTCGTGGTGGAGTCCTTTTTGGTGACTACATCTATCTTGGCACTTTAGGTCCCAAACTCTTTGCTACACCGCTTATTATTGGGCTCAACTGGTTGATGCTGACATATTGCAGTGCTGCGATTATGGAGTATATAAGGAGAAGATCGGCGGGTACGGTAGATATTGCGATTAAGATTCTTGGGGGTGCTCTTTTAATGGTGACTTATGACATTGTTGTTGAAATGGTTGCGCCGGGAATGGGCATGTGGGAATTTGATCAGGGGTACCCGCCCGCTAAGAACTTCGTGATGTGGTTTGTGATGGCAACTGTATTTCACATTTTGTTTGTCGCTTTCAAAATTAAACCTGTGGGAAAACCTGCCATTGCGCTATTTTTTGCACAGATTGCATTTTTTCTTGTGATTTCGCTCTTTATGGCTGTCGGAATAATTTAATGGCAAGGTAAAACGGTATGATGATTAAGGGAAAATATACTCCATTTACGGGCTGGTTCTTTGAGCAATATTCAAAGTGGCATATGAAAAAGGTGTATCGCTCTATTAGATATATTGCGGTAAACCCTCCGGGTGAAGATTTATTTATGTCTGGAACGGGGAGGCCTATATTACTTGTCTCAAACCACTTCTCTTTCTGGGATGGCTTCAATCATATTATGCTCAACAGGCGCACCTTTAAGCGCACAATGAATATAATGATGCTGCATGAGCAGCTCTCCAAACGTAAGTTTTTGCGTTATACCGGTGCATTCTCACTTGATAAGGGAAACAGAGGCGTTATTGCAGGGTTACGACACTCGGTTGACCTCCTTAAAGATAGAAACAACATGCTTTTAATCTTTCCTCAGGGTGAAATTCAATCCATCTATACACGAAATTTTGTTTTTGAAAGGGGGCTTGAATTTATTGTGGCTAATACTCCCGGCATTCAGATTATATTCAATGTCAACCTTTTAAACTTCTTCTCTGAGAGGAAACCTACTCTTACAATGTATCTTAAGGAGTATATTCCTCAAAAAGATGATAAAATTGCACACCTTGAGCAAGAGTTTAACCTTTTTGCTGTTGAATGTTTCAACAGTGAGAGCCCAAGAGAAAAAGGAGTTAAAATAATATGACCATTTTCGGCTGGATACTGTTATTTTTCCTGACAATCCGCCTGATTGTCTCCTTTGTGAATTTTATCTGGACCTATCTGGTTAGAAAGGAGTTAAATAATTATTGCACAGTTAAAAAGAACCAAGCAGATAATGAGTGTAGCTCAGATTGTGTAACTATTACAGGAGATTCTGTGCCCAATATTAGTCTTCCCTCCTGGTCAATTCTAATACCTGCCCGTAATGAAGAGAATTCAATCGGAAACCTTCTGGAAGATATCCTAACTCTTAAAGATAGACCATGTGAGGTTATAGTCTATGATGACAAATCAACTGACCGCACAAGGGAGATAGTGTTAGAATTTCAAAAGAGGCTTCCTGAACTCAGGCTTATTGAAGGAGAACTTCCAAAAGGCTGGCTCGGTAAGAACAACGGCTGTCACTCTCTCGCCTCGGTTGCAAAAGGCCAATATTTACTCTTCCTTGATGCTGATGTTAGAATTGACTCAGATATGGCAACCAAATATCTCAATTACGCAATTTCTAACAAAATCTCGTTGCTATCGATATTCCCTGCACAAATTCTTGAGAACAGAGCCGGCAAAATATCAACGCCTATAATGAATTGGATTCTCTTATCTCTTCTCCCTCTGCCTTTGGTAAAAAATTGCAGCTGGAGCTCCTTTTCTGCAGCCAATGGCCAGTTTATGCTCTTTAAAACAGATGATTACAATCTGCTTAACCCCCATGAAAAATTCAAAATGAGTCGCGCTGAAGATATTGAGATAAGCAGATATTTTAAAAACGAGCGTAAACACATTGCGACACTGGCAGGAGACAAATCTATCAGGTGCAACATGTACAACCAGCTTAATGACGCAATCAATGGCTTTTCCAAGAATGTTTTCTACTTTTTTGGGAATTCTCCTTTTCTAACAATTATATTTGCAATCCTTACAACACTCACTCCCCTTTGGCTGTTTGTGTTTAATGGAGTTACTCCGGGATTGGTTTCTGTTGCGGCAGTTCTTTTGATGAGAATCTTCGTGTCACTTGCAAGTAAACAAAGTGTGGGAGATAATCTAAAATTTCTCTTTCATCAACAGGTTGTTTTTATGCGTATAGTTGCCAAAGCTGCGGTAAACCGTAAAAAGAGAGTTGAAATATGGAAAGGAAGAAATATTTACTGATTGTTATATTGTTGCTGATTGGGATGGGCTCAAACGCCCAGAGCAAATACGATAGAGCAATTTACGATTGCTATGTTAAAGGAGATATGATTGGTTGGCAGCAAATTATTAAGTTGGCAGAGAGAGATGTTGTTGCAGAGAGATCCGGTCAGTTTTCATATAAATCGCCTTTAAAAATCTCACTTATTAACTACTATTACGGTGTTTCAGGCTGGCTTATCTCTCAGAAAGAGAATAAACAGGTGATGGAGTATATTAAAAAGGGAGAGGAATACATTGACGTTATACTTGACAAAGAACCTGATAATGCTACATTTCTTGCTTACAAAGCCGCTTTTAAGGGTTTCAGAATTGGAGCGGGTAGCTTTAAGGTTGTCTATTTAGGAGTACAGAGCCTGAACCTTGCAAAGAAGGCTTATAGTAATGACCCTATGAATATTAGAGCTCTAATTGAAATGGGAAATGTGCTCTATTACAGCCCTTCATTTGCTGGTGGCGACAAGAAAAAGGGGATTGAATTTTATGAGCAAGCGGTTAAGGAGCTTGAAAATAGCGGTTCAACAGTTAATAACTGGCAGTATCTATCGCTGTTAAGCAGCATTACAAATGCTTACTGCGAATCAGGTCAAAAAAAGAATGCTCTTAAAGCATATGAAAAGGCAATCTCTGCTGAGCCACATTTTTTGTGGATAAAAGAGAAGCTTTACCCTAAAATTATTGCTCTTCGTGATTAATTAGCCAGTTAACTCTTTCGCCGTCTTCTTGAAATCTCTGCATTTATCAACAGTAACTCCCTCCCCGTTTGTCCGGCCATTGCAGTGTTCTCCTCTGCTCTCCTTAGCAGATATGGAAGAACATCTCTTATTGGCGCATAAGGTACATATTTGCACACATTGTACCCCTCTGCTGCCAGATTAAACGAGATATTGTCGCTCATTCCATAGAGTTGTGAGAAAAAAATTCGCTCATCATCTCTTTTAATTCCCTTTTTGTCAATCAGTTCTGCCAGAAGGAGATTACTTTGATAATTATGTGTTCCGTTGAAAAGTTCAAATGAGTCAATATTTTCCATTACATACTCCAGACCGGCATCGTACATTCTGTCTGTGGTCTCCTTATCAGGGTTGATAGGATCATCATAGCCTAGTTGTGTTGCGAGTTTTCGCTCCTCATCCATATAAGCACCTCTGACAAATTTAATCCCGGGTATATACTTTATCTCCTGAGACTGCTTGTGAATCATTTTGAGATATTCCAAACGATCTGTTCTGTACATCTGAAGTGTATGGAATACTATCGCCCTCTTTTTATTGAATCTAGCCATAGCTTCTTCGGTTAAGGCGTCAATTATATCCTGAGTAGCATAATGCTCTGCATCAATCAGTATTCTAACATTATTGTCATAGGCCCTTTGACACAAGGCAAAAACTCTCTCTCTAAATTTTTGTAACTCCTCCTGAGAACACTCTGTAAGCGAACCTGCAGCCATAGCTGTTGGCTTAAATACAGTATATGCTATTGAGGGCTTACCCTTTGCATAATCAATTGACCTGATTGTCTCGTCAAACGCCCTCTGCACCTGTTTCTCAGTAGTACCTCCCTCTGCCGAGTAATCCAAAACACTTTTAATGTTATAGTTTGCAAGTAGTTTAACAGTTTTTGTGCACTCATTTAAAGTCTCTCCTCCTACAAACTGACGGTAAAGTGTTGGCTTAACAATCCAAGCAATTGGTAGTTTGATTTTTAGAGCCGACATAGTTAGTGCCTTTAACATCTTTACAAGCTTAGGGTTGCTTATGGCAGTAAAGAGAAATTTTGCATTGCGGAGTTCGTTAGCACTCTTCATAGAGAATGCAATTTGAGTATTGTTGAAGTCCATATTTAAGTTAAGGTATATTTTACTCGATTTCAGGTTTTTTCACACCGCAAGCATGACCTGTTGAACCTTCAATGGTAGGGAACATAGCATCTCTTTTGTCTTCAAGTTCACCATATTGTTCTTTATACCTCTCAAGGAAAACCTTTACATACGAACAGGTGGGTATTACCTTCATCCCATTCTCTTTTGCGTACTCCAGGGCCTCCTTCACAAGATCGGCAGCAATTCCTCTTCCTCCTATTTGTTTTGGCACAATCGTGTGTGTAATGTCAATGCCACCGTTGTATGGTGCATACTCAACGTAACCTGTTATGCCCTCTTCAATCGTCTCAAACCGGCATATTTCTTTGTTATGAATTATCTCTCTTGTCATGATCTGTTAATTTTAATAATATACAACAACCGTAAGCTTATGAAGTTTAGTTATTGTGTTGCGGGAATAAATATACAAATTTTACATAAAAAAAGAGGCGCATTGCTGCGCCTCTTAAATATTGTATCAGTTTAAAAGCTTACGGCTGTTTAACAGTTACGTTAACAGTACCTGTGAACTTCAGACCGAACTTATCAGATACCTCTACTTTAACTGGTACTATTACGGTACCGGTTATAGGAGCAAGTGGACTAGTTTGAGTATCGATTGTGAAGTCTGCACCGGCAACATTAATAACAACCAGGTTACTGAACTCAGGAGCAACAGTTATAGCAACAGCAGCAACTCTTGCATTAGGTGTATTCGTGAATACAGCTAAATCAGTACCAAAGTAGTTCTTGAATACAAAGAAATCTTTGAAGTTCTTAGGTGAGCTCACACCGTGAGTAATTTCAAGTACTTTAGGTACAGTTACTCCACCAACTACTTGAGTCAGAGTTTCCATCTTACCTTCAACAATTTCAGATTTCGCTGTAACTGTGATTGTCTCAAGATCTTGGAAGTTACTTGTATTTCCGAAGAAGTAGTAGCGTAGGTAAACCTCTTTAGCAGTGTAAAGTGTAGTGTATGTTAACGGAGCAACCGCTCTTTGTACTAGGTAATCTCTACTAGATGTAACCAATCCTGCAGTAACGTCAGCAGCAACCTTAGGAACAAACGCGTAGTTAGCGAAGTTTGTTGTAAGTGAAGTAGCATAAGCACCTCTAAGATCATAGACTACTGGGTTAGTTAATTGACCAGCTGTTGGACCAAATACAGAGAGGTTGTTACCTGACCACAATCCTGAAGTATGAACCATATCAGCAGCAACACCTGCAGGGAGTGTAGGGTTTGCTATAACCAAAGGCATTGTAATGGTAAACTCTTTACCAGCTGCATAAGCTCTATCATCATCAAATTTAAAGATTGCTCTGTAATTACCAGGAGTAATATTAGTATTTGTAGGTTCAATAGTGAATACAATCTTTCTGATTGTTCCAGCATTACCCAAACCTACCGGAGTGTTAAGAGCTCCAATATTTGCATCTGCTGCATCAACAAATTGATAATCTATGCCACCAGCAAGAGCACCCCATGTTGATCCTGTTTGCTTCTGGAACTCAACTCTAACATTTTTTGCTTTTGTTGACCACAACTGTGTTTTACCTTCAGCCTGAAGAGCAGTGTACATTGAAGTAAGCATTACTGATTTGGTTTTAGCTGTAGTACTTAGTGTATGCGAACCAAGATCAATATTTGCTACTTTTGTGTCTAACGCAGCATAGAAAACAATATCAACGTTTGTTTTTTCATACTTACCAACCCAGTCAAAAGTCTTAAGGAAATAACTTAGTTTCTTATCGTTAAGGTTAGTAACTGTTTCAAGTGTTGGTGCCGATGTTGTTACTGTAGTACCGCTTAATTGAACCAGACCACTTACATCAAAGTTAACAGTTGCAGGGTCAGTCTCAATAGCAGACTTGAAGAAGTCAGCTGAATTAAGTGTTCTAGCAGGTGCAACGTTAGTTCTGTCATATCTTGAAAGGATATCCAAAGATGTGCCTATTGGAAGGAAAATTGTATGAGGAGGTACTACAAGTTCAGTGGCTTTAGGTGCAAATGCTGTGGTAACATCTGCAGCAACTCTTATAGTATACTGAAAACCAGAAACAACTTTTCTATCTCCTTTTGTAAACCTTACAGCAAGCTCTTTATGATCACCTATAACAGTAAGAATGTCTGCCAGTGTTGGGGCAAACGTTAATGTGTACAAGCCATTATTAGTAGCGGCAGTTGCAAACTGAGCAAATGCACCTGAGTAGCCAGGGGTAATTGATGAAGGTTGTAACTTGAATACATCACCGTTTGACTTAATAATCTCATATGTGTATCCAGCTAAATTTGCTTCAGTTGGGTTAAGAATAACCGGCAATGAACCACCAGTCCTCAATTCTGCATTAAGAGTTTTGCCTGCAAAAGCAAGACCCTCTGTAGCCAAAGCAGCAGTAGTATTTACGCTGGCATTTGTAGCACCAACCCTGCCATATCCAATAATAACTTTAGTTTCGCCTATTGGAGAAACAACACTTACTAGATCACTTGATAGGAAAGTATCTTCGTTAACAGCTACATTGTAGGTTGTGAAAGTACCGTCAGTGTTCTTGATTGTAATTTGAAGTTTCTTGCTTACATCGTTATAAGCAATGATAGGAACATATACGCTTGTAGCAACGCCGTTGATGGTAATGAAACCTTGTGCGTTTGCACCAAACTGGTCAGTTGTAAATTTAGCATATACCGGCTGCCCTGCAACAAGAATACGAGCAGGAGTACCACCTTGTGTAGTAACTACTGTCCAGTAACCTTGAGCATCGATACCGATAACAGGTGTAAAACCGGTTGCGCCGGCAGGACCGGTTGCACCAGGAGTACCGTTTGTACCATGATTCAATGAAATGGTTGTATTATCCGAGAAGGTAATAGTGTAACCAGTTGAAGTGGTAGCAACAGTTTTAATTAGCTTACCTGAAGCAATTGCTGAGTTAAGAGCTGTAATTGCATTTTGGTTTGCTGTGATTTGTGCCTGAAGGTCTGCGATGTCCTCAGAATAATCCTTTTGGCACGATCCCAACGAGATCATGAGCGTGCATATAAGCACACAAATACCGAAGAATGTGAATTTTCTTTTCATTTTAATTTTTTAGTTAAAAATACTTTTGGTTAAACAAAATTGATTGGCAAATATTAGGTATTAAGTTTTAATGTACAAGACTTTAATCCATCTATACAAATGTAGTTTAATGTTAAAGGGTTAAAATTTAAAATACGCTTTCGCAAATATAGTTAATATTTTCATATTCAAAATGCAAAATATGTATTTATTTATAGGTACTTCCTTTATTTATTAACATTTGTGCGGGTCAAAGGGGTCTTGCTTAATTTTTTTATGACCCCGGATTAAATGTTTAAGTTGCTGATATGCTTTTATTTAGATTGTAGCAGGAAAATAAAAGCGGTCAGTCCTAATTTATGCAACACCTCCTTGTTTAGCGTTAATATTTTCGTAATTATCAAAGACAAATATATAACTTTTCTTCGATAAACAACACTAAACGTAGGAAATGTAAGCTTTTCAAAGAACTTTAAACGGTATAACCAAGGGTGCCTTATAGTATATAGATGCAGAAAATGGGAATTCGTTGCACGGATATGTATTTATTTATGCCAATTGAGATAATATTTTATATTATTGTAAACATGATTAAAATAATTACTATATTTACCTATAATTATAATCGTAACTACAATAATAGAATTAAAGGACATGGCCAAATTTCCAAGCATACTGAATCGCAGAGATACATACATAGAGCGTATTAAGCCTTTTATGAATACACCTATAGTTAAAGTAATGATAGGGCATCGACGTGTAGGCAAGAGTTATATTTTGTATCAGCTTATCGAACTGATAAGAAATGATGATAAAGATGCCAACATTGTTTATATCAATAAGGAGGATATTGAATTTATTAATATCGTCTCATATGTTGAGTTACACGATTATATATCACAGAGATTAGTCAATAGCAAAAAGAATTATATATTTATTGACGAAATTCAGGAGATTGCAGATTTTAAAGTGGCTATTCGTTCTCTTGCGCTGGATGATAATAATGACATCTATGTTACGGGCAGTAACTCCAAGATGTTTTCGAGCGACCTGGCAAATGAACTTGGTGGCAGATATGTGGAATTCAGGATTTACAGTTTATCTTACCTTGAATTTTTAAATTTTCATAAACTTCCTGATAGTGACATATCTCTTGAAAAATATTTTCATTTCGGAGGGTTGCCATACCTGATTCACCTTCCTTTGGAGGAGGCAGTGGTTATGGAATATATCCATAGCGTATATTCAACTATTGTACTACGCGATGTTGTGGAGCGGAAAAAAATCCGGAATACTGCATTTTTGGAACAGTTGGTTAGATTTCTTGCAAACAATATAGGTAGCCTCTTTTCATCAAATAGTATAAGTGATTTTCTCAAAAGTCAGCAAATTAAAATTTCGCCTAATCAGGTTTCTGAATATGCAGACTCCCTTGCAGAAGCATTTGTTGTAAATAGGGTTGGTCGTTACGATATTATAGGGAAGAAACTTTTCGAGAGAGGCGACAAATACTATTTCGAAAATATGGGTATCCGAAACTCAGTGGCGGGCTATAAACTGCAGGACAGAGCGAAACGATTAGAAAACGTGGTTTATAATCATCTAATATTTTGTGGTTACGATGTTAAAGTCGGGACTCTTTCAACAGAAGAGATTGATTTTGTTTGCACACGTAGTGGTGAGACACTATATGTTCAGGTGGCTGTAGAGCTATCAACGCCTGAGACAATTGCCAGAGAATTTGGCAACTTACTTAAAATCAAAGATAATTATCCAAAAATAGTAGTTTCAGGTGTGCGCTCCTTTGAAAATAGTTACGAAGGTGTTGAACACATATTTATTCGTGATTTCTTATCATCCACTTTAACTCCCAAATTTTTTTAATCTCTGGAATTACATCGCTTTGCACTCCCACAGGGATTGCCTCGCTTTGTACTGCCAAGGGATTGCCTCGCTAAAGCTCGGCGTTCCCTGATGGGGGTGCTTCAGATAAAAAGCAGGTGCTGCTTTGCACTCCCCAGGGATTGCCTCGCTTATGCTCGGCGTTCCCTTTTGGGGGGTGCTTCAAAGAATAAAAGAGCCTTTTGCTACGCAAAATATTTTTTACTTACTCCCTCGTGCTAAAGCAAGCTTTGCACGGGGAGTAAATAAAAAACCGGGCTATGTAGCCCGGCTCTTTTATTCTTTGGCGGAGAGAGAGGGATTCGAACCCCCGGAACCTCGCAGTTCAACGGTTTTCAAGACCGCCGCAATCGACCACTCTGCCATCTCTCCTTTGGATTGGGCTGCAAAGATATTTAATTTTTTTGTACAAGCAAAAATATTTATTGTAAATTAGAGTGTAGTTATGGCATAGATATTGCAGAAAATTATATATATTTGTCGATGGAATATATTTTCATAAGCAAAGATTTAACTAACTTATAGACTGATCATATACCGCATAAAACCTAACCGTATGAAAAGTACAACTTTCGAAAAAGAGATACTGGAGCTGGAATCAAACCTGTCCAGATACGCATATAGTCTTACATCTAACAGAGATGACGCCAAAGATTTGGTTCAGGAGACATTCTTCAAGGCATTTAATAACCAGGAGAAGTTCAATGAGCACACCAATATAAAGGCGTGGGTGTACACTATCATGAAGAATACATTTATTAATGATTACCGCAGACGTACAAAAAGGCAGACTCTGTTCAATGAGGATGTTCATGAGTTCGTAATTAACAACAAACCTTCGGATTACGGTCCTGAGACTGATTTTGGATTCCGTGAACTTACAAAGGTTGTCAATTCGCTTGAGCCGGAGTTTAGAGTTCCGTTCCAAATGCATGATAATGGGTTTAAATATCAGGAGATTGCCGATGAGCTGGGGTTGCACCTGGGAACTGTTAAGAGCAGAATTCACTTCTCAAGGCAAAAACTAATGGAGAAACTGAAATAATCTCTGCGCCAGTTTGTGGTAACTATCACATTATAAGCAAAATAAAAATGAGCCAATTTCCTAGTAAAAAATTGGCTCATTTTTAATATATTGTACATCAATCATATACAACAAACTGGCGCGGAGATTAACGCTACGCTTTTGCCTCTTTCGAGAAATAGCCCCGTTTGAAAATCAAAAGGTAGGTAACTCCGATTGTGATGCAGGAATCGGCTATATTGAATATTGGTCTGAAAAAGACAAATTTTTCACCGCCACGGAAAGGTACCCAGTCCGGCAATGTTGTATCTATTATTGGGAAGTAAAGCATGTCAACCACCTTGCCGTGTAAAAAAGAGGTGTAACCTCCATCTGGTGGGAATAGTTGTGCTACCTGGGTGATGGTTGATTCACTAAAGATGATTCCGTAGAACATACTGTCAATAACATTGCCCACAGCTCCGACAAGGATTAGTGATACTCCGTAAAGTACACCGGAAGGGGCTTTGGTCCTGATCAGATTTCTAAGGTAATAAATAATAAATCCAATGAGAACAATGCGGAAAAGACTTAATGCCAGTTTGCCCAGCTCTCCTCCGAACTGCATGCCGAAAGCCATGCCGTTGTTTTCAATAAAGTAAATCTGAAACCAATCACCAAAAACAGGTATGCTTTCACCGATTGTCATGTTTGTTTTTATCCAAAACTTGACAATCTGGTCAATAATCAGTAACGAAAGCACCAGTATTGTGATCTTCTTCCCGCCGGATAATTTCATCAGGGTCAGTTTACACTTTTCAGGATTAGTCTCTTTTGTTCTTGGCCTCAACAGAAAGGGTTGCGTGAGGTACAATCAAAAGTCTCTCTTTTTGAATAAGCTTTCCGGTTTCACGGCAGATGCCGTAGCTCTTGTTTTCAATTCTGATGAGGGCTGCCTCAAGAGATTGGATGAATTTATACTGTCTTTGGGCAAGTTGTCCTGCCTCTTCTTTAGATAGAGCAGATGCTCCCTCTTCCAACACTTTGAATGTTGGTGAAGTGTCTTCAGTGTCGTTGCTGGAGCTATGTGTCACAGCTGCCTTTAGCTGCTGATATTCAATTTTTGCTATCTCCAGTTTCTGGAGAATAAGTTCTTTGAACATCTGAAGTTCTTCATCGCTGTAGCGAACTTTCTCCAATACTTCATCTGTCGTTTTCCCTTTCTTTGTCATATCTCTTTTTATTAAGAAAGCGTAAAGTTAATAATAAAAACATTATAAAAAATAAAGATTAGTAGCGGATCTTTTTTTCGTTCTTTATCCAAAGTTCGAAAGGTTCCGCACCCTCCTTCTGCATCTCTCTTTCTATTGGTATCGAGCGCTTTTCGGGAGCTAAAGTAAATTCATCGTAGATAAATGCGTCACTGAATCCGGCCTCTGCAGCATCGGTTCTGTCTGCAGCAAAAATGATCTTATCTACCTTTGCCCAGTAGGCGGCTGAAAGGCACATCGGGCATGGTTCGCATGAAGAGTAAAGAGTGCTGCCGGAGAGATCAAAAGTGTTTAGCTCCTTGCAGGCACTTCTGATTGCATTGACCTCTGCATGGGCTGTCGGGTCATTGTCGGGGGTGACAGAATTTGAACAGGCGCTTATTACTCTCCCCTCTTTGACAATTAGAGCTCCAAAAGGGCCGCCCCCCGATGTTGAGGCGTTCTCTTTAGCCAGCTCAATTGCCTGCTTCATATATTTATTTTCGTGACTCATTCTTTTGTAAGTTAAATCTTTTACCTTTTAATCGATTGTCCTCTCCTTCTCTCCTTATATCTCACTCTACTTTTATTATTCATCTAACTAAGTTAAATCTTTACAACCTTAATATTTAATTCGCCCTCGTCCCACTCTATTTTGCTGCCGCCGGTAATGTTAGCATTCAGCTCAATCTCTCTGGCAAGAGTCTGGTTGCAAATATATTGTCTGTACTCTGTAAGAGCATCACTTATTTCATTCAATGGTTCAATTTCAACTCTGATCTTGTCTGTTACTTCGAATTTAGAATCTTTTCTCAGGTTCTGAATTCTGTTTACTAGCTCTCTTGCAACACCCTCTCTGCGTAAAGAGTCGGTTATGGTTATGTCGAGGGCTAGTGTGAGTTTGCCTTCGGTAGAGACAAGCCAACCCGGCATATCTTCAGATGATATCTCATAGTCTTCCAGCGTTAATTCAACATCTCCGGAATCTAACTTAAGAATATATGTGTCAGAAATTTCAACCTGGTTAATCTGCTCCTGGGTGAATTCGGCAAATGCGGATGAAATCTCCTTCATCTGCTTTCCATAGCGCTTGCCAAGAACTTTGAAGTTTGGCTTTATCTTTTTGGTAATCAAACCTGTTGTATCGTGAATGTATTCAACCTCCTTGACATTTACCTCACCAAGAACCAGCTGTTTGATCATTTCAAACTGCTCCTTTATTGAGTCATCAAGCACCGGTATAAGCACCTTAGCCAGTGGTTGTCTCACCTTAATGTTCACCTTTCTTCTGAGAGCCAGCAACATCGAAGATGATCTCTGCGCAAGTTCCATTCTCTCTTCCAGATCTTTGTCTATCAGAGAAGGGTCATAAGATGGCATCATTGTCATGTGCACAGAACTCTCTTTGTGTTTTCCGGAAACTTTGTTCAGGTCGAGGAAAAGCCTCTCCATAAAGAATGGAGCTATTGGCGCAGAGAGTATTGCAACATTTTCAAGGCAAGTATATAGCGTCTGATAGGCCGAAAGTTTGTCTTCGTCAGCCTCTCCTCCCCAGAATCTCTTACGGTTAAGACGTACATACCAGTTACTTAGATTATCATTAACAAAGTCCTGGATTTTTCTTCCCGCTGCTGTTACATCGTAATTTTCGTAATGTTCTGTTACCTCTTTAATTAATGTATTAAGAAGTGATATAATCCATCTGTCTATTTCTGGGCGTCTCTCTGCCGGAACCTGAGGCTGATTGTTTGTGAACTTGTCAACATTGGCATAAAGCGCAAAGAATGAATATGTATTGTATAATGTCCCGAAGAATTTCCTCCTTACTTCATCAACACCGCCTTCGTCAAACTTGAGGTTGTCCCATGGTTGTGCGTTGGTGAGCATGTACCATCTCAAAGGGTCAGCTCCGTATGCAGATAGGGTTTTAAATGGGTCAACGGCATTTCCCAGTCTTTTACTCATCTTGTTGCCCTCTTTGTCAAGCACAAGACCGTTTGAAATAACTGTTTTAAAGGCAACATCATCTTTGACCATAGTGGCTATGGCATGCAGGGTAAAGAACCAGCCTCTTGTCTGGTCAACACCCTCTGCAATGAAGTCGGCACTTTGGCCAAATTCGCTCCTACCCAATTTATCAAGCCCCTCCTGAGCAAATGGCATTGCCCCCGAATCAAACCAGACATCTATCAGGTCAAGCTCTCTTTTCATTGGCTTGCCCGTTTTAGAAATCAGTACTATATCATCAACATAAGGGCGGTGAAGGTCAATCTTTTCGTAGTTCTCCTTAGAGAAGTCACCCGGCATAAAGCCTTTGTCTCTGAATGGATTAGACCTCATGAATCCTGCCTTAACTGAGTCGTCTATTAAATTAAAGAGCTCCTGAGCAGACCCAACACAAATCTCTTCCGATGAATCTTCGGTTCTCCATACTGGCAGAGGTGTACCCCAGTAACGGCTCCTCGAAAGGTTCCAGTCCTGAAGGTTTTCGAGCCATTTGCCAAACCTGCCGCTTCCTGTAGATTCAGGTTTCCAGTTAATTGTATTATTTAACTCTATCATCCTCTCCTGAACAGCAGTGGTTTTTATGAACCAGGAATCCAGCGGGTAGTAGAGCACAGGTTTATCTGTTCTCCAGCAATGAGGATATGAGTGTACATGTTTTTCTATTTTGAATGCAAGACCCTGTTGCTTTAACATTACGGCAAGGTCGATATCCAAAGTGACATCGCTCTCTGAAAGAGAAGAGTCATATGAGTTCTTAACGAACCTTCCAGCATACTCGGCGTAACTTGCACTGTTAACATTTGAACTTACAAAAGCGGGATCAAGGTCCTCAATTTTGTAAAATTTTCCGGACCTGTCAACCAACGCCTGCATTAAACCATCACTGTCCTTAACCATAAGGGCAGGAACGTTATTTTGCCTGGAAACCCTTAAGTCGTCGGCTCCAAATGTGGGGGCAATGTGAACAATTCCGGTTCCGTCAGATGTGGTAACAAAGTCACCCTTTATAACTTTAAAGGCTCCCTCTCCGGGATTTACCCATGGAATAAGCTGTTTGTATTCGGCTCCGCATATTTCATCCCCTTTAAATTCACCAAAAACACGGTAAGGAATTACTTTGTAGCCATGTTTGTATTCATCAAAAGGCATCTCTGCTCCCTTTGGATTAAAGTGCTGAGGTATTAACTCTTCGGCAATAATATAAACCGTTTCAACACCGCTGTAAGGGTTGAAAGATTGTACCATTTTATAAGTTATGTTCGGGCCAACGCAGAGGGCTGTATTCGATGGTAACGTCCACGGAGTGGTTGTCCAGGCTAGTATATATAGAGGCAACTCTTTACCTGTTGTGTTTTTAATACTTTTGAAGAGCTTCTCTGATATTGAGTCTCTTATTACCTCAAACTGAGCTACACAAGTTGTATCCTTTACATCTTTGTAGCAGCCCGGCTGGTTCAATTCGTGTGTGCTAAGGCCTGTACCTGCTGCCGGGGAGAAGGGTTGAATCGAGTAACCTTTATAGAGGAAGCCCTTTTTGTAAATCTCTTTAAGCAGATGCCACAGTGTCTCAATATATCTGTTATCGTAGGTTATGTAGGGGTCGTTCATATCAACCCAGTACCCCATCTGCTCGGTTAGACTCTCCCACTCTTTGGTATATTTCATAACCTCTCTTCTGCAGGCGGCATTATACTCATCTACAGATATTTTAGTACCGATATCCTCTTTAGTTATCCCAAGCATTTTCTCTACTCCAAGTTCAACCGGAAGACCGTGTGTATCCCAGCCGGCCTTACGTTTTACAAGGTAACCCTGCTGAGTCTTAAAACGACAGAAGACATCCTTTATGGCCCTTGCCATAACATGGTGAATACCAGGCATACCGTTTGCCGAAGGTGGCCCCTCATGAAAAACAAACACGGGCGCTCCTTCCCTTGCTTTAAGGGTTTTGGAAAAACACTCCTCTTTGTTCCATTTCTCTAAAATTAAGCGGTTTAATTCCGCAAGGTCTAAATTTTTGTACTCGGCAAACTTCATTTTGGAATTTTTTGTGAATTTGCAAAGATACGATTATTCACTACTTTTGAAAAAAAATGCTATGGGATATAACTTTAACCCCGTTGATATTGCTATAATGGTTATTCTCATACCGGCAGTAATTGGTGGTATCAGAAAAGGATTCATAAGACAGGTAGCGGCACTTGGTGCTCTTATACTTGGTATTTGGGCCGGATGGCACTTTTCATCATTGGTTTCAGGATGGATTAAGCCTCTGTTCGGTTCTGAAAGTAATCTCATAGACATTTTGTCTTTTGCCCTGATTTTCGTTGGAGTGTTAATTTTGGTTAACCTTATTGGCAGAGCTGTGGCCGGAATTGTTAAACTGGCACTGCTGGGATGGCTTGACAGAATTCTGGGGGTTCTCTTTGCAATTGTGAAATATGCATTTGTACTTAGCATTTTTATCCATATTCTTAACTCTCTTGACAAGCTGTACCATTTTTTGCCTGCTGAAAAGCTTGCCCAGTCAAGATTATATGATTTTGTCTCTTCAATTGCACCGGCTGTATTCCCCTATCTGCAAAACCTGCAGGAGAACACCGGAGGCCTTGAGCATATTTTTAACAAAGTCACACAAATCTAGAAAGAGGGCCGTTTCATTTTTAAATTCGTAAAAAATCGCACATTAGGTAAATAATCAGAGATTTACCCTATTTGTCATCCGTTTTTTCATATTACCATGTAGATTCGCCGGTGGATTAGCAGTCCTCTGTGTGTGAGAATTTTTCGGGGGCAGGGAAAAGTGGAGTTTGGGCGAGGGCTGCTTATCCTATTTTAAGTATTCTGTTTTGGATGTGGGGGGCAGGCAATGAGGAGATCAAAAAAAATCAGACAGTATGACAGAAGTGATTGCGGAGCTGCGTCACTGGCATCGGTAGCTGCTCACTACGGAGCAGATATTCCACTTGCAGAGCTAAGGGTCAAAAGCGGGACCGACTCATCAGGTTGTACTGTAAGAGGATTAATTGAGGCAGCACAGTATTTCGGCTTTAATGCCGAAGGTTTTAGGGGAGATGTTGCTTCTTTGTCAAAGATTCCTCTGCCTGCCATTCTTCATCTTAGAAAACCTGATGGCTGGCTCCACTTTATTGTCCTCTACGGAGTAACAAAAAAGGGATACAAAATAATGGACCCTGCAGAGGGAAATTTTCAGCGGGTAAGTAAAGAGTCGCTGTTAAAAGAGTGGAGCGGCTTGCTGATTCTTTTTGTTCGCTGCAAAGATTCTAAAGAGGTTGTTTCACAGCTGAGAGTGTATAAGAGACTGATAAAGTTAATAAAGGCAAACTCAGGAAGATACATTACAATTCTAATGCTCTCACTGGTTAGTATTGCTACATCTCTGGCAGTATCACTTTTTGTGAAGCAACTGCTGGATTCTATTATTCCGTTGGCAAATTCAGAAAATCTGTTCCGATATGCAATTATACTATCAATTGTTTTGGTTGTGACAGCTGCAGTATCATACGTTAGAGGTTGTCTTATGGTAAATGTCACTGTTGAGACAGATAAAAGATTGATATCAGACTATTTATCTCATCTTCATAAATTGCCGTTAAGTTTTTTTCGCTCTCTTAAAACGGGAGAGTTGGTTTCCCGGATCAACGATGTATTTAGGATAAGAAATTTTATCACAGAGACATTAACCGGTGGCTTTATTGCACTCCTGACACTCATCTTTGCACTATGTGTATTGTTTGTTATGGACATTAATCTTGCTTGGCTTTGTACAGCATTTATCCCGCTCTATTTATCAATTTATATAATTCACGACAGGGTAGCTAGGCCGGTTGCGAGAAGGGTAATGGAGAGTGCCTCAAAGTTTCAAAGCAGTGTAATAGAGAGCATAAGGTCTGCCGAAACAATTAAAAATATGGGATTGGAAAGTATCTCTTTTAACGACAATATTGGGAAATTGACAATCTTGAATAAAAATATTGCCTCATCCGGAAGAATCTCAGTAACGGCTTCAGGGGCGGGAGAGTTCACATCCGGGTTGCTCACTGTATCAGTATTGATAATCGGAGGTGCTGCAACTATTAAAGGGTTGCTGACACCTGGTGAGCTCGTCTCATTCTTTGCAATTACTGCGCTCTTTTCAGCTCCTCTTATGCAACTTGCATCTTCGATATCATCTGTTAGAGAGGGTATTATTGCCGCTGACCGGTTGTTCGACATACTGGAGTGTAAAACTGAAAACGAACCAATTGAAAACGAACCAACTGAAAATAAAACAGTTGATAATGAGGTAAATAAGAACAAATCGAATCCTTATAAAATAATTGAAAGCGAAATAAATCGATCAAAAATTGTAGTTGAAAATATTAGCTTCGGATATCCGGGAAGAGGACTGATTATCAATAATCTTTCGTTTGAAGTCTGCAGCGGTGAAATAGTTGCATTAACCGGGCGAAGCGGTAGCGGTAAAAGTACTATTGCTATGATGCTGATGCATCATATCTCTCCCAAAAGTGGCAATATCATGTTCAACGGTATAGATTACAGAGCATTCGAAAAAGATATATGGAGAAGAATAGTCTCAATAGTCCCTCAAAATCCCGGGCTATATGGTAATACTCTGCTTGATTGTATAATTTGCGAGGAGGATAGAGATAACGATAGAGATTTTGAATATTTTACAGAGATAATGGCTTCATTGGAGCTGGATAAACTGGCAGAGTCGCTCCCCTGCGGATTTGCTTCACATCCGGGAGAGGGGGGAACAATGCTTTCCAGGGGTCAACAGCAGAGAATTGCCTTTGCCAGGGCCGTTTTGCGTAAACCAAAAGTTCTGATAATGGATGAGGCAACATCCTCTTTAGATGAAGCAACTGAGCAGCTTTTATGCAACGTTACTTTAAAATTGCGGGAGAAAGGGGTTGCTGTATTATTGATTACTCACAATGATACAACCCTAAGAATTGCAGACAAAATTATCTCCATTTAACTTACTATAAGCGAAATAAAGATATAGGTGAATTACCAGATAAAAAGTGAATACATAGGGAGGGTGCACACTCCCGGCGGAAATCCACGCGCATAATCTGTGGGTAAACTAAAAAAATAGAAACCATGAAAGAGCATTTGAGAGATGAGTGGGGGTTGAAGACTCTTGACGAAAATGAGATGCAGATAAGCGGAGGAATGTCGCTCCGGGAACTCTGGTTATTGTTGAACATGCTGGGTGATGCCATAAAAAAGGCAGAAAAATACTGGCCGGCATTTAAAGATGGATTTCAAGCAGGTTGGGAGGAGGCGTAATGAACAGTATAGATATTAGCTGCAGTTCGTTAACTGCTCTTAGCTTCGAAGAAAGTTGCAGAATTACAGGTGGTTCCGATGGATGGGACTACGACATTGCCAATGCTGTTGGCAGGGGAGTTGGATACGGGGTTAAAAAAATGTGGCGCTTGTTTAAGTTTTTATGCAATAATATGTATGAAATGCAGGAGAACACTCAGGTGATTTACAAGTAATACCGTATTATATTTTGTTATTTTTGGGAGTTTTGTAATAGAAAAAAATTATCTTTGCGCATTATGAAAATTTATTACAAACTCCCTTTATTACTACTCCTTATCCTACCATCTCTCCTCAGCGGTCAGAAGAGGTGGAGTCTTGAGGAGTGCATCAGGTACGCCTGGGATAATAACCTGCAAATACAGCAGCAGGAACTTGCGGTAGAACAAAGCGAGAATAATCTTCAACAGGCAAAGATGAACTATATCCCTTCTCTTAATGCATCCTTTAGCCATTCCATGAACTGGGGACGTTCGGTGAACCTTCAGACTCTGGAAATTATTGAGAATAAGCTTACCCAAAGTACAAATGCAAATGCGAGGGCAGGCATAAATCTCTTTGAGGGTTTCACAAAGGGTAATGAGGTTAAAAGCAGGACTCTTCAGAAGGAGATCTCCACAGAAGAGGTAAGTAAAATTAAAAACGACATTTCGGTTGAAATTGCCAGGCTATACCTCCAGGTACTTCTTTCGAAAGAGATTGTAAAAACGGCAGATCAGAGCATTCTAAGTGTCGAACAACAGGTAGAGAGAACCAAAAAAATGGTTGATGCAGGCAGCCTTGCATATAGCTCTTTGCTTGAAATTGAGGCGCAACTCGCTGCTGAGAGAGTGCAGGTTGTTAATGCCAAAAATCAATTGAAAAGTGTTTTGTTGAGTCTTGTACAACTTCTCGATCTTGAAAACACTAACGATTTTGATATTCAGGATGTTAATGTCGATTTTATGATTCAGGGCTTTAGCGGAGAGTCTGTTGACAACCTTTATCAACTTTCGCAGTCATTACCTCAGATTATTAGCGCCGAACTCAAGCTTAAGAATTCTGATATCCAGCTCTCACTGGCTAAAGGAAGAGCATTTCCCGTCCTCTCTTTCTCTGCCGGCTACGGAACATACTACAGCGACAGTCGCGATCAGCCTTTCATGGATCAGTTTAATGAAAACAGAAATCCATCTATGGGTTTTGGGCTCAGCATCCCTATTTTCAATAATTCCCAGACAAAAACTGCAATTAAAAATGCTAAGTTGGGTGTAAGGAGTTCGCAGATCGAGGTCAAAAGCAAAAGACAGATGCTCTACAAAGAGATTCAGCAGGCCAACAATGACGCATTCGCATATTACGAGCGTTATCTGGCTTCGGAAAGAAATGTTACTGCTATGCAGGAGTCATTCAGATATGTCCAGCAAAAATTTGATGTAGGAGCTCTTAATGCAACTGACTACTCGGTTGCGAAAGCAAATCTGTTTAAAGCACAATCTGAGTTTTTCCAATCGAAATATCAGTATGTGTTTCAGCTGAAAATACTCGACTTTTACAAAGGGAAACCAATATCTCTCTAAATTTAACTAAGATGAAAAAGAAAAATATCAAATGGATTATTGCAATTGCATTTGTACTGATAGTAGTTCTTGCTTTTTACGGAAACAGCAAGAAGAAAAATGTAACAACAGTAACTGTCGAAAAAATCAGCAGAAGAAGCATTGTTGAGGTTATCCCTGCCAATGGTAAGATTAAACCTGTTGTTGAGGTTAAAATCAGTCCGGATGTGTCGGGAGAGATTGTTGAACTCAATTTTAAAGAGGGTGATCATATCAAACGTGGTGATCTTATCATCAAAATAAAGCAGGATGTTTACATCTCAATGCGTGAAAGAGCAGAAGCTTCACTTAACTCGGTAAGAGCCCAGCTGACACAGCTTCAGGCACAGTTTGTTCAAATTGAGCAGAGTTACAACAGAACCAGAACTCTTTACGAACAAAAGGCCCTTTCTGAGGCTGAATATGAGAGCGCCCGCTCTCAATACCTTATGGCTAAAGAGCAGATTAAGGCCGCCGAATTCAACGTTAAATCGTCAAGTGCCGCACTGAAAGAGGCTGTAGAGAACCTGACAAAAACAGTCATTTATGCACCTATGGATGGAATCATATCCAAGATGAGTGTAGAAAAGGGTGAAAGAGTTGTGGGTACAAGCCAGATGGCAGGAACAGAAATGCTTCGTATTGCCAATTTTGACAACATGGAGGTTCTGGTTGACGTTAATGAAAATGACATCATCAGAATTAAACAGGGAGACACTGCATCTATTGAGGTTGACGCATATCCAAACAGAAAATTTGCAGGAGTTGTTACTCAAATTGCCAACTCTGCAAAAAATATCGGATCGGCTATTGAGCAGGTGACAAATTTTGAGGTTAAGATTTATATTCTTCAGGATTCCTATTCTGACCTCTCTGCTACAGGGCGTAATCCTTTCCGTCCCGGCATGTCTGCATCTGTATCAATTCAGACTGCAAGAAAAGACAGCATTCTCACAATTCCTCTTCAGGCAATTACTACCAGAACTGACCTTATACCCGACAGTGTTAAAACCAAAATGGGTATCAATGAGTCTATGGAGCAGGTATTTATTGTCAAAGAAGACAACACTGTTGAGGTGCGGGAAATTACTACCGGAATTCAGGACCTTGCAAATATTGAGATTCTTACCGGTCTTCAGGATGGTGAATCAATTGTTGTAGGACCATTTTCAGCTATAAGCAAGACTCTTAAAAAGGGTACCGCAGTTGCTCCTGAATCTCCGGACAAAGATAAAGGGAAGAAAAAATAACCATTCAATTGAATGAAAAATAGCCCCGTTCTGCTTTTTATTGAGACCAGTTCCGAAGTCTGTTCTGTTGCCCTCTCAATGGGTAGTGAGTTAGTGAGCGAAGTTGTGGTAAAAGAGCCAAAAGCCCACGCAAGATTAATTGCACCAATGATTGAGAGTGTTCTGAAAGAGTCGGGTATTGATATTTCAGGAACAGATGCTGTTGTTGTAAGTGAAGGGCCAGGTTCTTATACCGGTTTAAGGGTTGGAGTCTCAATTGCCAAGGGTTTATGCTATGGGTCAGGCAAACCTCTGATAGCTGTGGGGTCACTTGATTTACTTGCAAACATTGCATCAAAACAGTACTTTCAGGAGAGTTCTCTCTATAGAATTATCCCAATGATAGATGCCAGACGGATGGAGGTCTATTCTGCTGTTTATGATAGTAATGCAGTAAGAAAAAGCCCTGTTGTGGCCGTTATTGTTGACGAAAACAGCTTCAGGGATATTCTTGACCTGGGCTTATCTCTGTTCTGTGGAGATGGGACAGAAAAAGTACGCGGCGTAATTAATCATCCAAATGCTCTTTTCACAGATATAAATGCAAGTGCCGGAGGCATGCTTGCTCCGGCACTTGTTAAATTTCATGAATCTAAATTTGAAGACGTGGCCTATTTTGAGCCTTTCTATCTTAAAGATTTTGTTGCCGGAATATCAAAGAAGAGTCTTTTTGGATTATAATTCCGTGATTGCTAATTATTTCAATAATGTAGCGATTTTTCTCTCCAGCTCTGCATCAAATATATCC
>Ga0351900_1050_pt1 | contig 36365 bp, 39 predicted proteins | sample BONcelHT113001D3_FD_205827 | JGI IMG/M metagenome (GOLD analysis project Ga0351900, IMG submission 205827) | Enriched cells from coal bed in the Powder River Basin, Montana, United States - BONCAT cells T11 rep1 HSBNCT.T11.300.1.D3 ...
CAATTGAAAGCCTTATAACATATAATAATAGTATATTTAAAATGATAGTTTTTAACTTTAAAAACAAGAGGTGATACATTTGAGCGAAAGGATTGTTATATCGCCGACATCACGACAAGAAGGACATGCAGAACTTGTCATGGAAGTCGATGATGAAGGAATCGTGACCAAGGGTCGATACTTTAGTATTACTCCTGTAAGAGGTCTTGAAAAAATAGTTACTGGAAAAGCCCCAGAGACCGCACCGGTAATGGTACAGCGGATTTGTGGTGTTTGTCCGATACCTCACACTTTAGCTTCAGTTGAAGCCATGGATGATTCTCTGGACATTGAAGTACCTAAAGCAGGACAACTTTTAAGAGAATTAACTCTCATGGCCCACGATATAAACAGCCATGCTATTCATCATTTTTTAATAGCAGCTGATTTTGTGCCTGAAAATCTCATGGCTACCGCTATAAACTCTGTTTCCGAAATCCGGAAAAATGCACAGTACGTAGTGGACATGGTGGCTGGTGAAGGTATTCACCCATCCGATGTACGGATTGGAGGAATGGCTGATAACATTAGTGAATTAGCTAGAAAAAAACTTTACACTAGATTAAAACAATTAAAACCAAAAGTTGATCAACATGTTGAATTGATGATTGGTTTAATTGCTGATAAAGACCTGCCTAAAGGTTTAGGTGTTCACGGTCAACCAACTCTGGCTAGTGCAAAAACTTACGGAGACAGAACTCAATTTGATCTAGACAGATTCACGGAAGTAATGCCTGAAAGCTGGTATGATGACGCAGATATGGCTAAAAGAGCTTGTTCTACTATTCCATTATATGATGGAGTTAACGTAGAAGTAGGTCCAAGAGCAAGAGCTTCTGTATTTGGCGGATTCAGAGACACTGGTGTTGTAGCCCAACATGTAGCTAGAGCTTACGAAATGAAAACTGCTTTATCCAGAGCTATTGCTATTTTGGATCAATTAGATACTTCTGCTCCTACTCTAGCTGATTTCGATGTTACTGGTACCAATAAATTAGGAATTGGTGCTATTGAAGGACCAAGAGGACTGGATGTACACATGGCCCAAGTTGCCAATGGTAAAACTCAGTTCTACAGTGCTTTAGTTCCAACAACCTGGAATATACCTACTATGGGTCCTGCAACTGAAGGTTTCCATCATGAATTCGGACCTCACGTAATTCGAGCATACGACCCATGTCTCTCATGTGCTACTCATGTAATGGTAGTGGATGATGAAGATAGTAGTGTCATTAAAAATGAAATTATCAGAATTTAATGGATAAAAGGGAATAATATGCCATATGATGCAGAAATAATAGTTGTAGGTTGCGGAAACGTCTTATTTAAAGACGATGGTTTCGGTCCAGCAGTTATTGTGGCCTTGGAAGAATATTTCAAAGAACATGAAAATGAAAAACCAGAAAATGCTATGTTTATTGATGCTGGAACGGGCGGCCCCCATTTTGTATTCTCCCTTCCCCATGATTCCTGGAAAAAAATGATCGTGGTTGATGTGGCTGAATTTAAAGCAGAACCAGGCACACTGAGAAAATTCAATGTCGATGAAATTCCGAAAGGATCCTATGAAAATATGCACTCTTGGCCGGTAAATCAACCTTTACATGAATTAAATGAAAAGATTGATGTAATGGTCATTGGATGCAAACCTAAGGAAATTTCTGCCCCGGATGTGGTTATGGGGCTTACTTCCCCAGTAGAAAATGCTATTCCCGAAGCCATTAAAATGATTTTAAAGGAGATAGGGGTTTAGTAAATGAGCTTGATTTCAAAAATAAAGCGATTTTTAGGAATTGAAACTAAACCAGCTAATGAGGAGGCTAAACCAGCAAAATCAGGAGAAGTTGGAGCTTCAGAACAGGAGGTTGAAAAAGTGGCCGAAGAAAATGCAAAACCAAGAATTGGTTACATCCACCTTAGTGGATGTACCGGAGATGTTATGTCGTTAAGTGAGAATTACGACATTCTCGCCGAATTACTCACCAACATGGTGGATATTGTTTATGGACAAACCCTGGCAGACGTATGGGAAATGCCAGAAATGGATCTGGCACTTGTAGAAGGGTCTGTTTGTCTGCAGGATGAACACAGCCTGCATGAATTAATGGAAGTAAGGGAAAAAGCAAATATGGTATGTGCTTTTGGTTCCTGTGCTGCTACCGGATGTTTCACTCGATACTCTCGAGGTGGACAGCAAGCAAGACCAGATCATGAATCATTTTTACCTATAGCTGATTTGATTAAAGTTGATTGTGCTATACCTGGATGTCCTCCGTCCCCTGAAATTATTGCTAAAACAGTAGTGGCTTTAATTAATGGTGATATGGATTACTTACAGCCTATGATAGATTTAGCAGGTATGACTGAAGGATGTGGATGCGATCTACAAAAATACGTAGTCAACCAGGCTTTGTGTATTGGATGTGGAACATGTGCCATGTCCTGCCAGACAAGAGCTGTGGACATGACTAGTGGAAGGCCTGAAGTTAATGGTGACCGATGTGTAAAATGCGGAATCTGTTACACTCAGTGCCCTAGAAGCTGGTGGCCGGAAGAACAAATCAAAAAGGACTTAGGACTATAGGAGGCTGAAAAAATGGTTTTAGGTACTTACAAAGAAATAGTCTCTGCAAGAGCAACTGATAAACAAATCCAGAAAGTTTCTCAAGATGGAGGAATTGTCACAGGATTATTAGCTTTTGCACTGGAAGAAAAAATCATCGAAGGAGCTGTAGTGGCTGGCCCTGGAAAAGAATTATGGAAACCAGAACCTATGGTGGCCATGACTGCAGATGAAATCATTGCTGCTGCTGGTACCAAATACACTTTCTCTCCTAATGTAATGATGTTGAAAAAAGCAGTTCGTCAGTATGGTATTGAAAAATTAGGAACTGTTGCTATTCCATGTCAAACTATGGGTATTCGAAAAATGCAATCCTATCCGTTTGGTGTGCGATTCCTAGCCGACAAAATAAAATTACTAATTGGTATTTACTGTATGGAAAACTTCCCATTCGCCTCTCTTGAAACTTTTGTTTCAGAGAAAATGGGGATTAGTACAGACTTAGTAGAGAAAATGGACATTGGTAAAGGTAAGCTATGGGTTTATACTCAAGACGATGTTTTAAGTATACCACTTAAAGAAACCCATGGATATGAACAGTCTGGATGTAATGTCTGTCTGGATTACGTTGCTGAATTAGGTGATGTATCTACAGGATCTGTTGGTTCACCTGATGGATGGTCCACAGTTATAACCAGAACCGATGGTGGAGACACTATATTCAAACAAGCAATAGATGCTGGAATATTCGAGACCAAAGACATGGCTGATGTTAAACCGGGTCTTGGACTTCTAGAAAAATTATCTGCTCAGAAAAAAGAGAAAAATCAAAAAACAATCGACAAGAGAAAAGAAATGGGATTACCTGTTCCATTCTAATTTCTCTTTTTTATTTTATTTTAATTAATAACCTATTTTTAAGGTAATAGTGGTACTAATTTTGTTTAATATTTTAACATATTTTTATAAAAATTAATTAATTACTCAGTTATTATCTGACAACCATCTGATTCTACAATAACTGTATGTTCAGCTTGTGAAACCCATGATCCGCTTTTTTCTCTCAGAACATGATAAGGGTAAACAATTCTAGACTTAACTAACATTCTCATAGATGAAGTCAATCTATTTTCATCAAATACGTCTAAAAGCCATCTTTGAGCGAATGGAAGGATGTTATATTCCTTTTTTATATGATTGAGAACTTTTTGTGCATGCATTACTCTTAAAGGCTTATCTCTAAGGAAACGGAATATATGACTGTGAGCCATATCAGTGACATATCCTATTCCGTCAGTTGCAAAAGGTTCTATTGCCAAAACATCCCCTTCTTCTAATTTATGTCCATTTTTTTCGCTTATGCTAGGAACAGAAAGGCCTGAATGTAAAATCCATTGATCCATACTGTGTCCAGTTAAATTAGCCACAGGAAGAAATCCATAATCTTTAATAGTTTGTTCTACTACGCTTCCTATTTTTTCAAGTTCTACACCTGCTCTTATGGTGCTTATTGCATTTGCTAAACCTTCTTTTGATGCTTCGATCATTTTTAGATTTTTTTCTCCCAGTTCTTCGCTATAATTTTTTTCTCCCAGTTCTTGGTATCCATTAACCAGAACACTAACAGCACTGTCTGCAATATAACCATTCACATGTGCTCCTAAATCAAGTTTAACCAGATCTCCAGCATTTATGATGTTTTCATCTCCAGGAGGCGATGTGTAATGTGCGGTTATTTCATTTATGGAAACATTACATGGAAATGCTGGAAAACCCCCTTTTTCAATAATTTTGTATTCTACAAAATTCACCAGATCAATAATCGGTAATCCATCTTCTATTAATTTAATTGCTTCTTCTCTAGTTTCAGAAATAATTTTTCCTGCTTTTTCATAGGATTTTATCATAAGATCACTATCTTTGAGATTAATTTTAGATTTAAAGATATTATATATTCCAAACAAGTTTTTTAATTTTTTATTATTATATCATTTTTTTCATATCAATTCTTTCTTGTTAATTCAATTATAATAATATATTTATCAAATTCCAAAAACTTGATTGAGCGGCATGACAATTAAATACTAATTACATAAAAAACATACTAAATATTAATAAGAATTTTTTAATATAAATAAAACAATAATAGTTGGAGGAAAATTATGGCTTCAAGTACATTTGCAATACCACAAAACATGCTTCTTTTGATTATTGCAGTAATTGCGTTAATCACCATAATAATTGTGACTATTCAATGGAGAAGAGTTAGGGAAACTCAAAATAATGCTATTCTGATAGAAAAACAAATAGAACTGAAAAAGATATCTATGGTTGAAAAAGATATGGATTCCAAAAGACTATTGGAAACAGCAATGCCTTTGCCTAAAGACCAACAAGAAAAACTTACAAGTATTCGCCGGAGTACTTCTGATACAATGCACGAAATTGGATACCTCCATAGCGAAGTTAGTGAAAGATTGGCCCGACTGGAAGCTCAAACTGAATTCAGAAAACTACAGAAAATGCTAAATGAAATCGAAGTTAAAGAATCTGAGCTCGAAAAAACATTAAAAGACATTAAAAAGCATTAAAGGAGATTAAGCATGGACCCTGTGTCATTATTGGCTATTTTAATATTGGCTGGAGCTATAGTAGTGCTTCTTTTTTATTATTTACAAAACTCCAGTAATGCTAGTGTAGGTAAATTTAGAACTCAAGTATATGAGTTTGGAGACCGTGTAGGGGGAGGTAATGAAACTATGTCAGGTATGGGCGAAAAAACAGCAGGCATGGGTGAAAAAATGTCTGGAATGAGTGATAAGATCATGGGTAAAGTTAAGGAAGTGCCTATAAGTACTGATCTTCTTTCCAACAAAATTGACGCTTTTTTAAACGAAAAAAGTGATGAATTAATTAAAGACTGGGAACTGGCTACTAAATCTGATATTGGCGGCCTTGAAAAAAGGATGGAAGCAGCTAATCAAAATATTGATGAATTAGAGAACAGACTTAATGAATACCGTACTCACACCAATAAAAAGATGAAATCATTTGATGAAAGGTTGAAAAAGCTGGAAGAAGATGAAGAAACCCCTAAATAATCTATTTTTTTTTTTAAATATCAGTTATTTATATTTAATTTATTTTGAATATTTTATTATCACACATTAGATTATACAATCTTAATCCAACCCATTTTTCTAATGTGATTTTAGATGGGTTTTCTTGAGAATCTAAAGATTTTGGATATTCAGTAAATAAAGAAAATATAGAGTTATCCACAAAAAAAGAATAATTATTTTCATAATTTTTGAATATTCAATGGAAACCTTTATATATGAATATCACTAATGTTTAGTTACAGCGGGGTGGGGTAGTCTGGTGATCCCGCGGGGCTCATAACCCCGAGAGCCCTAGTTCAAATCTAGGCCCCGCTATTATTTTTTATCTCTCATTTAAAAATATTTTTAAAACTTTAATTGAGTATTATCCCTTTAAATTAAAAAGATTTATCTGGTTTCAGTAGCTTAATTAGCAAAGTTACTTTTAAAAACTTTAGATAATACATAATCTTGTTAAAAATTAAATATTTACATAGGTTTTATTCATAACAACCACATTAAATTTATATTGGGTTTTTTATGGTAAGCCGAAGAGCAGCCACCGGTTTCCCTTAAGGGTTTAAACTGAGGAAACTCCACCCATCCTACAGAAACCGCGGTACTGCGAGGTACCTGCTGAGAAGTTGGACTCTGGAGCAGAAACGAAACGTCTTTTAATGAATGAATATGAAGCTCATTTAAAGAGCGGAATGACATTAAAAGGAACGGTGAAACGGCCAATCCGCGGGATGCAAGGACAAATGCTGCTGTTGACTAACTGTACGAGGCAGAGGTAGTCCGCCTAGATGAATGCTGCTGAAACAGAAGGTGGGTTACTCCCGGCATGCCATATAATCCAATAGTATTTGAATTAACTTTTTTAATAAGTTATATTACTTTTTTATAAACACCTTTCTCACAATAGAAAAGCCCAAATATTTTATATTCAACTTGTATTGGGCAGTGGAGACAAACACAACCCCATTTTTCAAATTCACAACTACTAATTCCATTACTACAGTATAAAAGTTCTTTATTATCTTTCATGCATTCGTTATGGGAGGGGCATTCTGGACAAATGCATCTATCTGCATTTTCTTTAATATTAGGCACTACGGGATCTTTTTCCATTTGCATAGAGAACTCCTTTATTTACTTAAATTATTATATATATTATGACTCTATTTTATGAAATAATTTTTTATTCTAAAATAACCATCTTGCAAATTAACTAATGCTAATCTATTTTTATTAGTTTTTACTAAAATAAGAAAAATGGAAATTTATAGACTTTCTTATAAAAATTTACGGCGTAACTCGTGGAGAAATTTTTCTACTGTTATTAGGATAGCTTTTGGTGTAGTAATTTTAATTCTACTTTTAAGTTCAGGAATTGGATTAAAAACATTTTTAAAGGAAGAACAATCACTCACCACCAATTTAATTTCTAATCAAACTAAACAAACATCAAATCTGAACTTAACCAGCAAAGAACTGCTTAATTCTGGAGTCGATTTTGTTAACAGCACTTTTGGTTTAAATTTAACTAATTTTCAGGCGATGGGGTTCATAAGTTCTATTCTAACTAATGTCATATATTTGGTTGATGTATTGGCCAGTTTGATTTTTTTAGTTGGTATTTTTGGTATAACTTATGCTATGGATATGAATCTTCTGGAAAGAAAAAGAGAAATAGCTTTGCTAAAACTTATGGGATTTACTACCTTTCAGGTTGCCTTTACCCACTTATTAGAGGCAGCATTACTGGGATTTATAGGCGCAATCGTGGGGAGCATCCTAGGTGTATTAACCATTTTTGTAGTGAATCATTTCATTGAAATTATTTCTATTTCTGTTATCTTACCATTATGGTTACCTATTTTGGTTATAATATTAACTGCGCTTTTAAGTGCTCTTATTGCATTGATCTCTGTATGGTTCAATACAAAAATAGATCCTTTAGGGGTTTTAAGGTATGGGTGAAAATATTTTAGAATTTAATGGAGTAAAAAAAGAGTACAAGGATGCTGAAACAATAGTGGTTTCACTAAATGGAATCAATTTTAAATTTATAAAAAATTCTTTAAATCTGATTAATGGATTCACGGGGTCTGGAAAAACTACTATTTTTAATTTAATTACTTTAATGGATATCCCTACTCAGGGTAATATTTTTTTAGACGATGTAATACTTTCTGGGCTTTCTACATCTGAAAGAACTATTTTAAGAAGAAAAAAAATAGGAAGTTTCCTTCGATGTGGAAACTTAATGCCATATCTTTCTGTTCTGGAAAATGTCATGCTTCCCATGATTACTAATGATTCGAAAAAGGCTTTAAAAATTTTAGAAGTAGTTGGTCTGTCTGATAAGATAGATGCATTTCCCGAGGATCTTTCCAGTTATGAAAAACAAACAACAGCTTTGGCCAGAGCTATGATAAATGATCCGTTAATTATTGTAGCGGACGAACCTTTTGGTGACTTAGATGATGAAAATACTTTGAAGCTAATAAAATTATTGAATAAAATAAAAAATAAAACATTATTTATCATTTTATCTGATAGTGATTATTTAAAGCAATGCTTTGACAGGGTATTAATTTTAAAAAATGGTAAAATAGTTGAAAATAAGAATTAATTTTATTTATATCAGAATCAGAGTAAGTAAATTTTTATTATTAACAAATATTTTTTCGATTATAATATACTGAAATTCAAAGAGACCGTATTAATCATATGCACCATACTTAACAATAGGATTGGTTTAACTATTAACTTTCTTTAAATTAAAATTAGAAATAATAAAATAAAGGAGTTTAGTTTTTTCTTTATTTTGATACAACCTTAAGTCAAGGATATGGCCTAATGATTGATAGCATCTTTTACCTTGTCAAAAAATCCTTTATCTGCATTATGTATTTCATCCCCACTTATGTCAGCAAACTCTTGCAGGAGCTGTTTTTGTTTTGGACTTAATTTGCGAGGGGTAACTACTTTTACTTTCACATAAAGATTACCTTTCCCATTCCATCTTAAATGGGGCATACCTTGACCTTTAAGGCGAAAAGTTGTTCCACTTTGAGTACCGGAGGGTATTTTGAGTTCTACTGGTTTTTCCAAGGTAGGAATTTCTACAGAATCTCCAAGTGATGCCTGAACAAAGCTAATAGGCTTTTCATGATGGAGATTAGCTCCTTCTCTTTGGAAAAGTTTATGATCTTTCACATGCATCATAACGTAAAGATCTCCGGGAGGGCCATTACGAGCTCCTACTTCTCCTTCTCCACTAACTCTCAAACGAGAACCTGTTTCTACTCCTGGAGGGATGTTTATATGGATATTGCTGGTCTGCTTGACTATTCCTCTCCCATGACAGTTTTGGCAAGGTTCTTGTACAATGCTTCCTTCCCCATGACAGTTTCTGCAGGGTGTAATATTGACCATCTGGCCTAAAAATGTATTATTTACCTGACGAACCTGTCCACTTCCTCCACATGTTTGGCAAGTGGTGATGTTAGTACCGGGTTGGGCTCGGCTTCCTTCACAAACAGGACAAGTTTTGGTGTGTGGAACATTAATATCGGTTTCCAGACCATCAAATGCATCTTCTAAAGTTATTTCTAGATCATAGTAAACATCTGCCCCCTGTTGAGGGCCTTGTCTTCTAGATCTTCCAAAACCAAACATATCAAAAATATTGCTCGCATCAAATCCAAATCCTCGGAATATATCATCGAAATTTATATTGTTGAAAATATCTTCTTGTGAGAACCCACCCATTCCAGCATGACCATACTGATCGTATGTATTTCTTTTTTCTTCATCAGAAAGAACACCATAAGCTTCACTGATTTCTTTAAACTTATCTGATGCTTCTGGGTCTTCACTTACATCAGGATGGTACTTCATGGCCAATTTTCGGTAGGCCTTTTTAATATTTTTTTTATCGGCTCCTTTTTCTACGCCCAGAACCTCATAATAATCGCGTTTTTCTGCCATTTATTTGTCACCTTGGATTAAACTAATGGATTAGTGCATATATAATAAATTATAGAATAAGCATAATAATTTTATCACTTTAGATTATTTAATGAATAATTATGGTGATGGTAAATAAAACTTTATTAAATTTTTAACATTTTATTATATTTCAATTATCAATTATAAATAATATCTAAAATTTAAGTAGAATCATTGAATCTATGACGGATTCAATGATAACACTTTATATAATCTATTTATTTATTCATTATTTATCTATTTTTTAACTTCGTAGTCAGCATCTACAGCATCATCATTTTCTGAATTTTCTTGCTGTGGGTCTTTTGATTGTTCTGCTTGGGATTGAGCTTTTTGAGCTTCTTGGTAGATGGTAGCACCTATTTCCTGAACTACTTTAGTTAATTCTTCAGTTTTGGCTTTAATAGCAGCAATATCGTCACCAGTAACTAAATTTCGAAGTTCTTCAACTAATTTTTCAACATTTTCCTTTTTATCCCCCGGAACTTTGTCTCCAAGTTCTTCTAAAGTTTTTTCAGAAGTGTAAATCATGGAATCTGCATTGTTCCTAACTTCAATTTCTTCTTGCTTCTTCTTATCTTCTTCAGCATGCATCTCCGCATCTTTAACCTTTTGATCAATTTCATCATCGGATAACTTGTTAGGTGCGGTAATAGTTATGGCTTGTTCTTTACCAGTTCCCATGTCCTTGGCAGATACGTTCATAATACCATTTGCATCAATATCAAAGGTAACTTCAATTTGGGGTAATCCTCTGGGGGCTGGAGGAATCCCTACCAATTGGAATCTTCCTAAAGTCGCATTATCTGCCGCCATAGGCCTTTCTCCCTGCAAAACATGAATGTCTACTGAAGTCTGTGAATCTGCAGCGGTAGAGAATACTTGACTCTTTTTAGCAGGTATGGTAGTGTTTCTTTCTATTAATTTGGTGGATACTCCTCCAAGAGTTTCAATCCCTAATGATAATGGTGTTACATCTAAAAGAACCAAATCTTTTATTTCTCCTGCAAGCACGCCTCCTTGGATTGCAGCGCCCATGGCTACACATTCCATAGGATCAATTCCTCTCTCGATAGGTTTTCCTATATAATCTTCCACGAATTTTTGAACTGATGGCATTCTAGTTGGCCCTCCTACTAAAATAATTTTATCCACATCAGTTTTACTCATTTTAGCATCAGAAATGGCCTGTTTCATTGGTCCAGAGCATTTTTTGATTATAGGGTCAACAAGTTCCTCTAATTTTGCTCTGGTAAGAGTATGAATAAGGTTTTTAGGACCATCAGCAGCTACTGTAATAAACGGGAGATTAATTTCAGTTTTTAAGGTGGTTGATAACTCTATTTTTGCTTTTTCAGATGCTTCTCTTAATCTTTGAACAGCTTGGTCATCTAGCATAAGGTCGATTCCTGTTTCTTTCTTGAATTGACTGGCTAAATAATTCATTATAGTATTATCCATATCGGTTCCACCTAATTTGGTGTCCCCACTAGTAGATTTAACTTCGAATACTCCTCCACCGAATTCCATGATGGTCACATCAAGGGTTCCACCACCAAAATCGAAAACCATGATTTCTAATTCTTCTTCCTGTTCTTTGTCGACACCGTAAGCCAAACTGGCAGCTGTTGGTTCATTTACTAATCTTACAACATCTAATCCCGCTATAGTGCCAGCATCTTTAGTTGCAGTTCTTTGATTGTCGTCAAAATAAGCAGGAACAGTAATAACAGTTTTTTTAACTTCTTCTCCTAGAAATGATTCTGCGTCCTTTTTAATTTTTTGTAAGATGAAAGCAGATATTTCCTGAGGAGTGTATTCTTTTCCTCGAACATTTACCTTGTGACTGGTTCCCATACTTCTTTTAATAGCACTTATAGTATTTTCAGGATTTGTAACGGCTTGTCTTCTCGCAGGTTCGCCCACTAATCTTTGTCCGTCTTCTGTAAATGCCACATAACTTGGAAATGCTTTACCATATTGTGATGCTCCTTCAGCACTAGGTATAACAGTTGGTTTTCCTCCAACAAGTACTGCGGCTGCAGAATTACTGGTTCCTAAATCAATACCTATAATTTTTTCTTTTTTTGCCATTATTACACCTTTAATTTTTTATTAATCAATTTATTCTGTTTTTTTTTAATTAGATAAACTTGCTTCAATTTTATTGAATAATCCAATGATTACTTATTTTTTGCATACTTTTACCATGGAATATTTAATTACCTTATCTTTCAAAGCATAACCCTTGGCTAACTCTTCAATAATCATTCCACTATCATAATCTTCATTATTCTCTGCCATCAGGGCTTCATGTTTAAATGGATCAAATTTTTCGCCTTTCGCAATTATTTCAACCAATCCTTCCTTTTCAAGAGTTGATTTAAGTTTTTTGTAAATAATGCTTAAGCCTTCTTTTAGTTCTTCTGCAGTTTCACAACTGTTCAAGGCACGTTCAAAGTCCTGATAAACATCCAATATTTTTAATATGAGTCCCTCATTGGCATAGGATATAATATCCATTTTTTGCTTTTCGCTATGTTTTTTGTAGTTTTCAAAATCGGCCTGCAGGCGCTGAATGTGAGATAAATATTCTGATAATTTTTCTTCATTTTCTTCCAGAACTTTTTCTTTTTCTGAAAGCTCTTTTTGGGTTTCTTCCAGTTTTTTTATAGTTTCCTGGAGTTTTTGAGTTTCATCATCGAGCAGGGACGTTTTTTCACTTAACTCTTCTTTGAGTTCTTTTAATTTGATGTCTCCACACATTAGTTCACCTTTTACTTTGTTTGCAATTATAATTTATTTTAAAAATTATATTTAATAAGGACCTAAAAATGATTTTAATTTTTGAATTATTATTTTATTAATAATTTTTTTTCTGGTAACATAATTTATTAAATATATAATAATTTTTTTGTTAAAGTTTATTATTAAAGTTACCAAAGGTTACACAATCATGTCCCTATACTGATTATAGTTACAAAAGGTTATATAAACCTTTCTACAATAGTTATATTGATGACTCAAAATTCATTTGATAATATGGATATGGAAGCCATACTGGATGTTATGGGATGCCGTACTCGGCGTGAAATAATAAATCTTTTGAGAGAAGAACCTTGTTTTGTTAGTCAAATTTCTAAAGAGCTTGAAATAGGTCAAAAAGCCATAATTGAACATTTAAGGGCAATGGAATCTATGGGCCTTTTAAAATCATCATTTAGAAAGATTGAGAGAGGAAGGCCTCGAAAGTACTATGATATGTCCCAGGATGTCACAGTAAACATAATAATCAATCAAAATACTTTTCAAGTGGATATTACGGAAGAAGCATTAGGCAGAAAACAACTACCTTCGGGGGATGAATGGTCAAAACTGCTTAATGTTGAACATAAAATTCGGATGGGTCAGTGGGAAGCAATTGAAGAGTTAAAATCACTAATAAAATTGTATGGTACTCTTAAAAAAAGAGCAGAAGAGGTTTTAGAAGACGTGGAAGGACATAAATAAGTTAATATTATTTTTTCATATTTGTATAGTGATAAATTGCAATAATTAATAAATTGACTAAGATCCTAATAAATACATTATCCATATTTAATGGCTGCAATAGCAGCTTGCCCCAATGAAACAGAACCATCTCCTGCACAAGAATTTTTATGTTGGATAAAACGGTAATCTTTGCCTTCAACGTAATTTTTAATGGTTAGACTAATTGATTCATTGTAGAAAACCCCACCTGTTCCCCCAACAATATCCAATCCTTTTTTTTCAGCCGATTTAATTGCTAATTTAGCTAAACCCTCAGCAACGGCTTTTTGAGCTGCAAAAGCAATATTTTTACGGGGTTCTCCCTTATCAATATATTTAATGACTTCTTTAAGAATTAAGTTGGTGTTCAGAACATCTATCCCGTGATATTTTTTAATTTCCAGTGGCATTTTCAATGTTTTAGAAACTTTATATGCTACTGATTCTAGTTTCATAGCACATTCTCCTTCATAAGTACGTTCACCACATATATGGAGTGCTGCAGCTATAGCATCAAGGACGCGGCCTGTACTGGTTGTAACTCCTACATTCAAGTCACGATCAATTTGATGCATTATTAGATCTATTTCAGTTTTCCCATGGGGAAAATATGAAAGATAATTATTAATTATTAATTTTTGAAGCTCTGAGGAATCATAATAATTTTTTAGCATAGATATTAACATTCTAGCAGGATATTTGGTACATAAATCCCCCCCTGGCATTTTTTGAGGCATTAAACTACCAGTTCTATCATATTCTGCTTCATTTATATGCATTATTTCACCGCCCCAAGCAGTTCCATCATTCCCATAGCCCACACCATCTGCTGCAATACAGATCATTTCCTCCACATCATTATCTATGGCCAATGCTACAGCATGGGCATGATGGTGTTGTACTGGTAAAACAGGACAGGAATATTTTTTTGCTATTTTTTTTGCTAATTGAGTGGTGAAAAATTGAGGATGTAAATCACAAGCTACTATATCCACAGAATCAGTTTTAGTAATGTTCATCATGTATTTAATGGCTTTTTGCAAGTATTCATAGGTTGAAAATTTACTAGTGTTACCTATGTGCTGTGAAAGATAACAATTACCTTCTTTAAGTAAAGCGAAAGTAACATCAATCTCTGGACCCAGTGCCAATACCTTAAGTTTCTGAGATAAATGAGATAAATTGTAGGGTTCAGGAACATATCCTCTTGAACGACGAATAAATGCCATATCATTTCCTCGGAACCTAACAACAGAATCATCACAGCGATTTATGATTTTTCTATCATGTAAAAGGAAATAATCCGCAATACCATCTAATTTTTTTATAATGTCCTGATTATGGGTGAGCATTGGTTCACCAGGCATATTAGCGGAAGTCATGATGTAAGCGGGTTCATTAGTATTCTTGAATAGAAGATGTTGCATACCGGAATAAGGCAACATAATGCCTATATTATGCAAATCTGGAGCTACAAATGGATTAAAATAATAATCATCACTCTTTTTTAGAACTACAATCGGCCTTCGGCGAGATAAAAGAACATTTTCTTCTAGGGGTGTTATATTTGCAAATGTTTTAATTGTTTCAATATTTGGAGACATGCAAGCAAAAGGTTGGTTAAATCTTCCCAGCCTTTCACGCATTTTTAACACCGGATTTTCATCAGTGACTTTACATACTAAGTGGGTTCCACCAATACCTTTTATGCCCAATATATTTCCTTCATCAAGGAGCTTAGACGCTTCTTTAATGGTATTATTTGCATCCATTCTATCAAAGTCGTATAAAAAATATTTTGGACCGCATTTTGGACAGCAACTTGCTTCAGCATGGTAACGGCGATTTTCAGGGTTTGTATACTCTTTTTCACATGAGGGGCAGAGTGGAAATTCATTCATACTGGTTCGTTCTCGATCATAAGGTATGGAATCAATCACAGTAAAACGAGGCCCACAATCTGTACACGCGGTAAATGGATAACCATAACGTTTATCCCATGAGTTATTAATTTCTTCTAAACACACATCACATGTGGCTACATCTGGAGGTATTATAGATGAACCAGAAAAATTTTCAGAACTTTCAAGTATAATGAATTCAGAGTACTCGTTATCATATTCAATCCATTCAACTTCAAAAGATGAAATTTCAGAGATAGGGGGTTTATTTTGTTTTAGATCATTTATGAATTGATTAATTTCATTTTCATGCCCTTCTAAAATAATTTCCACAATATTTCCCAGATTTCTAACATAACCTTTGAGATTTAGCTTTTTAGCTAATCTGTAGACTGTGGGCCTAAAACCTACTCCTTGAACTATCCCCTGAACGAATATACGGGCCTTATCCAATTTATTACACCTCTGATAACTAGTAAAAATGATTTTTTAATTTTAATTATTAATTTAATTCCAGCAATTCTTAAAATCTAAACTTAATTCATTTATTATCATAGATTAAAGCTATTACATTTAAAATTAAGTTTTTTTAAAATATTTTCTATATATTTCTCCATTTCAAGTGTATGATATCAATTTTAAATATAGTTTTTTATAGGATTGACTTAGAAATATACTAATAATGAACTATATAAATGAATAAATTTAAAAAAAGATAATTAGTCTGAAAAACTCATTAAGAACATAAAATGATGGGAAAATTAGTTAATATATGCTAGAAACTTATTTTTCAATATTGAAATTGATTGAAGACGATTTATTAAGATTTGGCATAATAATCAAGTTGATAATCCTATTAATTTATTGATCTTGAATTTATATAACTCATTTTTACTTAATCTTCTACGTCATCTTCATATTCACAGTAATCTTTGCCCCATTGACACAGAGAATCTAGAATAGGCATCACGGAATTTCCTTTGGCGGTAAGGCGGTATTCTACTTTGGGTGGTACTTCAGCAAAGACTTTTCTATGGATTATTTCATCACTTTCCAGCTCTCGCAAAGTTTTAGTAAGCATTCTCTGAGTTATGGCTGGCAATTTATTGTTGATTTCACTGAATCGTTGTTTTCCATCTTTTAGAGAATATAAAACTAATGGTTTCCATTTACCACCTATTTCATTAATAGCAGCTTCTACTGAACACATATGCTCTTTTTCAGCACTATTTCCATTTTTAACTTTATTTTTTTCTCCATTTGTCATTATATCGCCTTATTTGATATTAAAAATTGTTTTGTTTAAAATTGAATTAATAAAATTTTGCAATGTGGCTATAACTTATATTAGTTAGTATACTTTTTGTAAGTATATATGGTTTTTGTTAGTACCCTTTTAAATACAAAAAGTAACTATAGTATTGTGTTGACTACTAACTTGAGGTGAAAACATGATGGTAAAATTCGATTTACAACATTTCTGCTGTGGTCCTAAAGGCTGTGAGATTGAAGTTGCTTACGGCGAAATGATGGATGCAGAAGATTAAAAAAAGTTTTAAAACATTTTAAAATTATTTTTTATTTTATTTATTTTTATTTTTTATCAGTTTTTGTAAAAATTTAATTTTCATTATTAAAGAACGATTATTATCTTTTTAAATATTCATTAAACTATCAATAATTTGAAATATCATTTAAAATAACATTCTATTAATGATTAACTAATTATTTTGCTTGGTGAGATCATGGAAGTTTTTGAAGCTATATCTAAAAGAAAAAGTATTAGAAAATACCAGAACAAGGAAATAGAAGATGAAAAACTAGATAAAATTTTAGAATCGGCCAGAATCGCACCTTCTGCAGCAAATAGGCAGGAATGGAAATTTATTGTGGTTAAAAATCAAGAGACTCGTGATAAACTGGTGGAAGCTGCTAATGGCCAAAAATTTGTAGGTCAAGCTCCAGTAATTATTGTGGCCTGTTCCACGGAATCAGAAAGAGTTATGCCTTGTGGCCAATATGCTTATACTGTGGACTTGTCAATTGCAGTATCTTTCATGATTTTAGAGGCCACTGAAATGGGTTTGGGTACTTGCTGGTTAGGGGCCTATAGTGAAGATGCAGTTAAGGAAATTTTAGATATTCCCGAAGAAATAAGGACTGTGGCCATGTTTACTTTAGGATATGTAGATAACGGATCAGTAACTACTCCAAGAAAGTCCATCGATGAGATTGTTTGTTATGAAAAGTATGAATAATACTTATTCCTTTTTCATTTCTATATTTCCATAAAAAATTAAAATTATTACAAAAATATTAAATTAATTAAATTTTATTTTTCATAAATCAAATAATAATAAATAAAATTTTTACTATTTTTGTCCATGGGGACATACATGGATACATAATCCACAGACAGGTATGTCACCAGCTTTTTCTAAGTTTTTAAAGTATTCCTCACACTTTCGAGCATCGTATCGTACTTCGCGCGGTTCATCAGCATGAAAACTTTTTCCAGTAAATGCTTTGGCAGGACATACTTCTACACATTTGCTACATTCTCCGCAGGAATCTTCCATAGGGCTACCCGTAACTTCAAGGGGGGCGTTGGTTAGTACAGTAATCCACCTAACTCTTGGCCCGACTTCAGGATTAATCAGCAAACAACTTTTACCAATCCAACCGATACCAGCCAAATGAGCTGCTAATTTGTGAGAAAACACGGCGGCTATACGTTCATCGTCGCAACGCTTAGAAGCAGGTATTGGTAGAACCTTGAAACCTTCTTTTTGCAAGAAATTACTTATTTTATAAGATACAATATCTAAGCGTTGATTGGTTATTTCATAAGCATGCAAGTAGTTTATTGCTTCAGGTTTACCCATTTCTACGGATAATCGATCTACAACATCATCTAAAAGTCTAATTCCTAAAGTAATGGATTTGGGGTATTCATCCAACAAATCTCTGGCATATTCCTTTATGAAATGCCTAGCTGGAGTTAAATCAGCTACTCCAACAAATTCTACACCGTCATTATTGGCAATTTCTTTTATTTTACCGTAGAGGTCCATTATATCACACTATTATACTAATAGGGTATATACCGAATATAATCCCTAAATTTAAAATTTGTTTGTATCAATTATTTTTTGATTTCATTTATTATTAAAGCTATTCCTATAATTATGATATCTTTCAAAAATACGCTAGATAAATGAAATTATTCAATATTTAAGGCCTTTATTTGCTTAAGAGAAAGTTTTAACTGAATTTGCTGTTTTTATTCTTCTGCTGTCCAGCTAATCCAGACCCAATTTATATCGTGTTAGTATTTTTCAAATCCTATAAAATACAAGGGATCACAAGAATTAATAATAATTGTGGACTAAAACAGAAAGAAACTTTTTTACTATATTTTTTCCTGAGATTTATTATCTATCTGTAAAAATAGACTCATGTATTGATTATAAACATTGTTTCCGGGTTATTTTCGCCCGTATAATACTACAAAATTGTAATATTTATAATAAACATCCACATCATTAAATCCCGCTTTTTTAAGCCATTTTATATTGTCTTCTAATGTTGCGGGGTTGTCAAACTCCATGCGCTCTAAAATAATCTTTTTATCGTCTTCCTGAAGACATGCATTATCAATCACTTCCAACCAATTTTCTTTGTATATATCTTCACTGTAAGGGCTTGGTCCAATTACTTGGTCTGCATTTAAGAAGATTCCATCAGGTTTTAAGTGATCATATACTTTTTGATAAAGTGATTCAATATTTTCATGGTTTAAATGATGAATAGAGAGTGAAGAGACTATAATATCAAATAAACCCCCAAAATCATATTTTAAGTAATCATTATTAACATATTCAAAGTTTTTTTGTCCTGAAAATCGATTTTTAGCAATATTTAACATTTCTTGTGACATATCTACCAGTTGAAATTGTGCTTGAGGATGTTTTTTCCAGAGAAGATAGGTTAGAAGCCCAGTACCTGCCCCTAAATCTAATATTCTAGGATTATCTATTTTTAAATCGGTTAATTCAATCAAAGTTCTGTAATAAACTTCAAAATTTGGTATAATAGTTTTTCTATTTTTATCATAATCGCTAGCAGCATCATCAAACTTCTTTCTTAGTAAATTTTGGTCTTTATCACTCATGTAACCCCTACTGATTTTTATTATTTAGAAATAATTATTTATGTTTAACTTCACTTTAATATTAAAATAATATTTATAACTTTTATCAATAGAATCACGTCATAGGAAATGGATTTTATATAAAGTATTTTAATTAACCCGGAAGTAAAATAATGATACTTAAAAAACTTGATTTAAATGTTCATGACACAAAAAAGGTCTCTGAACTAATTTATTTTACAGATTCTCATACTTTTGATAAGATTTTAAATGATAAAACCAATGCAATTGAAAAACTGGAAAAACTTGTAATTGTTGGTAATAATAGTATAGGTCATGAGAATATTCATGTGGTTACTAAAAAAAACGATGATAATGTGTTAGGCATATTGATTACAAGTAAAAAAGACCAATACAACGCTAAAAATGAAATAAAGAACTTTTTAAAAGTTTTTTCGATTTCAGACACTATTAGATTCACAATTTTAGGATTTATCGATATGATTTTTTTGGCCACTTTAGATGAAGAAGATTTTTATCTGGCATGTGTGGCAGTTGATGAGAAGGCTAGGGGCCAAGGAATTGGCACATTTATACTGGAAAGCTCGCTGGAATTGGCAAGAAATGATGGAAAGAAAAAGCTAGTTTTGGATGTTGATTTGTCCAATAATGGAGCCAGGCGATTGTATGAACGTTTTGGGTTTAATATTTTTAATAAGAAGAGCATTCCTTGGCTTGGTGGCGAAAAAGGAATGTATAACATGGAATTTTCAATTTAAAAAATTTTAATAATTTTTGAATATATTTATATTAAAAAATCGTTTTTTTTTTTAATGTTTATGCTCTAATAATGATTCGATAAGATCATAACTATATAAATTTTTTATAAAGATTTTTTTTTAAGTCTACCAGTAAGTTTTTATGTTTTGTTTTTCATCTAAATAATATCGCACTTTTTTTGAGTTTTAGCAATTTTATAATATTTTAATATGGTGATTTTATGGATAATGATAATTATGATGTAGTTGTGATAGGGGCGGGGATAAGTGGATTATTAGCTGCTTTGGCTATTTCGAAAGAAGGTAAATCTGTATTAATTTTGGAAAAAGAGGAAGATATTGGGGGAGTGTGTCGTTCTTATGATGTGGAAGGATATAGAATAGATACGGGGCCTCATGCTATTACTCGTCTGGAAAGCGGGCCTTTAAAAGAGCTTATGGACAAATATTTTGATGTAATTCCTCAATTCGTTCCTTTTGGAAAATATAATGTTAGAATTGGAAATGAAGTAAAACCATTCCCTTGGAATATTAATTCTTGGCTAACATTTGGTCTCATTCCTAAAACAGATCGCTTATTGATAATGAAATCGTTATTCAATACTCTTTATTTACTAAATGCGGGTAAAAATTTGTCTGATATCTCTATACAAGAACTGATTCCAGAAAATATTTCTTCTACTACTAGAAGGTTTTTAGACTGGATTTGTTATTTTTTGGTTGGAACTTCTATTGAAAACACATCTATTTCTCGTTTTATAGATAATAAAACTAATAAAGGTAGTCCAATTAAATATATAGGTAGTTTATACGATCTTTTTGTTACAGAAGGCGCTCAAGATCAGGGTTATCCTAAAGGTGGCCTTCAATCCATTATCAACTCTATTTTGGTATCTTTTCCCAAAAATGTTAAAATCAACACCGGTGAAGAAGTTGTGAAGATTCAGTGTAGTGAGAAAGTTGAAAAAATTATTACCAATAAAAACTCTTATAATTGTGATAATGTTGTTTATTCGGGATTTGCATCAGATTTGCCTCACTTAATTGATGATTTGCCATATGAATATGTTCAGAATTTATATAAAATAAAAAAAGTTAACTCATTAACGATTTGGCTAGGGCTTAATAAAAAAATATTTAACAATAACGGTTCAGAAATGTGGATTGATTCCGACCCTTATGCATGGATGGTTCCAGTATCAAATTATGATCCGTCAATGGCTCCTAATGGTAATCAACTAGTTGGGTTTGCTTTTACTCTTCCAGACGATTATGAAACATTAGAAATGCGGAAAAAAGCATTAAATTCCATAATTCAGATTCAACCAGATATTGAAAATCATATTGAAATGATACATTATCAAGATTTAATCCCTGAAAAGGCGTCATGGGATATTAATTCTGGGTTTGGGGATGTAGAAACCCCAATTGGTAATTTGTATTGTGTGGGGACTGATACTGAAAAAAGAAGTGCAGGTGTTAGTAGAGCGGCGTATTCTGTTTTGAGATGTTTAGAAATGATGAAAAATGATGAAAACTTAGGGCCTGTTTTGGTAAAAAAAGAATTTAAAGTCGCTGCAAAGTAGATTAATTGGATAATTCACAATCCAATATCTTCCTTCCATAATTGGGGATTTTTTTCTATAAAATTAGACATCATTTCAATACACTGATAATTTTGGATTACTTTAACATTTACTCCCCTTGACATGAGGAGCTTTTCTTCACCTTTAAATGACTTATTTTCACCTATAACTACTTTTGAAATACCATATAGTAGAATAGCACCCGTACACATAATACAGGGGGATAAAGTAGTGTAAATAGTGCAATTGTTATAAAAATCAGCATTTTTTCTCCCCATATTCTCTAAAGCATCCATTTCCGCATGGTGAATTACGCTTTGCTTTTGAATGCGCTGATTATATCCGCGCCCTATAATTTTATTATTGTGCACAATAACTGAACCGATAGGGATACCTCCTTTTCGGAGCCCTTTTTGGGCTTGTTCATATGCTGCTGCCATAAATTTATCCATTTGATCATCTTTAGATTGTTATTTTACTAATTATATTCATTAATTTTTACTTTAAAAGCATGCTTGAAAAAGATAATTAGATTTTTTTATTTCTGTGGAATAGATAAATAACTATTTTTATCATATTTTATAAATTAATTTGGTGATAATATGAAACAATGGTATCAAAAATTATTCTCTAACTATTCTAAAAAATATGAAAAAGAGCATTTCACTCAAGGAACCATGGGAGAAGTGGATTTCATAGAAAAAGAAATCAACTTTAATAAAAATTCCAAAATACTTGATATTGGGTGTGGAACAGGTCGCCATGCAATTGAATTAACTAAAAGAGGTTATAATGTTACGGGGATTGATCTTTCTGAGGACATGATTAATAAAGCTAGGAAAAATGCCAAAAAAGAGGATCTTGAAGTTAATTTTAGAATTGCAGATGCTAGGAATCTTTCATTTAAAGAAGAATTTGATTTGGTCATAATGATTTGTGAAGGTGCATTTCCACTTATGGAAACTGATGAAATGAACTTTCAAATACTTAAAAATTCTGCTAATGCCTTAAAAAATAGTGGTAAACTTATATTCACTACTTTAAATGGTCTTTATCCATTATTCCATTCTGTAAAAGATTTTATAAATTCCAATTCAACTACTTCTATTATTAATAACTACACATTTAATTTGATGACTTTCCGAGATCACTATAAACTGGAAATAGAAAATGATCATGGTGAAAATCTTTCTTTGGATTGTAATGAGCGGTATTATGTTCCTTCAGAGATCACTTGGCTTTTAAAATCTTTAAATTTTACTGAAATCGACATATTTTCTTGTAAATTAGGAGAATTTAATAAAGATCCTTTAACAACAGAAGATTATGAAATGCTTGTCGTCGCTAAATTATAAACTGTAATCAAATGAATATAACTATAATTAATTATATAGTGATTAAATTGAAGTTAATACCCTTAAAAGATGATATAAATGATTATCTTCTTTCTTCAGAGATATTGGACTTTGATAATAAAATTGTGAGCAAAAAGGCTTCAGAATTATCAAAAGGATTAAATGATATTCAAAAAGCTAAATCTTTATATTAATTCGTAAGAGACAAAATTGACCATTCCTCTGATATTTATAACAATAAAATATCTTTTAAAGCGTCTGATGTTTTAAATAAAGGTCATGGTATTTGTTTTGCCAAGTCTCATTTGCTGGCTGCATTATTAAGATTTGAAAAAATACCTGCGGGGTTTTGTTATCAAAAAATATTTATCGGTTCAGAAAAAATATTACATGGTTTAAATGGAGTATTTCTAAATGAAAAATGGTTTAGACTGGATGCAAGGGGTAATGTGGGTGGAATAAATGCTAATTTTTCAATTAATGAAGAAAAATTAGCTTACAAAATAAAAAATGAATTTGATGGTGTTGATTATCCATATGTTCACTCAAAGCCAATCCCGGAAATAATAAAAATACTTAAGAACTATACCTCACTTGATGAGGCCATAAATCAAATATTGTATCAATTATAAATTTAATTTTAAGCTAAATAGCTACAAGTGTATTAATTTTATTCATGTTAAGGAGACCCATATTATGAAAAAATATGTGCATGGTTATTTTGAACGCGAATTAGAGTGTTTGGAGGATCAAGCTGATACTCTATCAGAAATACTTCATGGTGATACTCGCTTTGCTCCGGGAAGCAATATTTTAGAGGCGGGGTGTGGTGTTGGTGCTCAAACAGTTATACTTGCTAAAAACAGCCAGGATTCTCAGATAACATCTGTAGATATTTCTAAGGAATCATTAAGTTCTGCAAAAAATTTAATCGATAAAGAAGGAATCAAAAATGTCCACTTTAAACATGCAGATATAATGGACTTACCATTTGAAAAAGAGATCTTCGACCATATATTTGTTTTCTTTGTTTTAGAACATCTTGTTGACTCAGTAATGGCACTTAAAGAACTAAAAAAATATTTAAAATGGGGAGGCTCAATAACTGTAATTGAAGGAGTTCATGGTTCATGTTATTTTCACCCAGAAAGTGAAGAATCAATTAATGCTTGGTGTTGTTTAATAAATGCACAACAAAATTTGGGTGGAGATCCTATGATTGGAAGGCGATTATATCATCTTTTAGAAGAATCTGGATTTAAAAATGTGCTTGTAACTCCCAAAGTAGTTTATGTAGATAAAAGTAAACCTGAACTGGTTGATGGGGTTATAAAAAGGACTATTATTGCTATGGTAGAAGGTGTAAAAGATCAAGCTATTAGTTCTGGTTTTATTGGCCCTATTCAATGGGAAAAAGGTATTTCTGATCTTTATAAGTCTGCAGAAAATGATGGAACATTTTTTTACAACTTCTTCAAGGGGTCTGGATTAAAATGAAAATATCTGTTATTCTAGCCCACCCTTATAAAAAAAGTTTTAATTATGCCATTTATGAAACTGTTTTAAGAAATCTTCAAATAAATGGGGTTGAAGTCATGGCCCATGATTTGTATTTTGAAAAATTTAATCCTCTTTTAAAAGGCAAAGAATTGTTAAATGGCGAAACATCAGATTCACTAGTTATTCAGCATAGAAAAGAGATTAAAAAAGCCGATGGGATAATAATTATTCATCCCAACTGGTGGGGGCAGCCACCAGCTATACTAAAGGGTTGGATCGACAGAGTACTTCGTTCAGGAGTTGCATATGAATTTGAAGAGGGGGACGATGGCTCGGGTATTCCAAAGGGTCTTTTAAAAGCAAAAACGGCCTTAATATTTAATACATCTAATACTCATGAAGAAAGAGAAATAAATGTATTTGAAGACCCTTTAGAGATAATATGGAGGTATTGTGTTTTTGATTTTTGTGGAATTAAAAATTTCCATCGAAAAATGTTTAGGGTTGTGGCCAGCAGTACCCTTGAAGAACGAAAAAAGTGGTTAAAAGAAGTAAAAATAATAGTTGATGATCATTTTATTTTAATATAAGAAACTTTAAATTTAAACTAAAATTATTATAATTAATAATAATAAATTCTTAATCATTATTTGACATTATCCTCTTCTACTTTCAAATTCATTTAAAAGTTCTTCAAATTCCACTCCTTTATAAACCAACAGTAAAATTATATGGAAAATTAAATCAGCAGATTCATATATTAAATTTTCATTATTTTTCGAGGCTATGATGACTTCTGCAGATTCTTCTCCGATTTTCTCCAGTATTTTATCTTCAGCAGCTTTTATATCATCTTGCATTAATTTTGACGTGTAAGAATCAATGGGATTATCGCGACGGTCTTCTAAAACCCGGTAAATCTCCCGGATTATATCATCATTGGACATTTTTCTTCCTCTTTTTACTTCTCATACTACGTGTAATGGCAATAAGAGGATGTTGGGCATCATCAATTATTTCTATATCATCAAAAGTGAATATTCCATTTAAATCTGCTGTTTTTTCCATACCCAATTTTAATTCCTGTTTTAAATCAATAACATAAGAATCTATTTCTTGACATCCTAATGTGCGGGCGGCAACTGTCCTGTGATGACCATCTACTAATACGTAACGATCGCCTGTTTTCACTACTATTGTAGGTTCGGCAAGACCTCTCTTAAGTTCATAAGTTCTACCTTGAAGTTCATCAGCGTATATTTTGTCTTGGGTGGGACGTAAACGCTGTGTAGGAACTTTCATCCTACTTATTTCAGTTTTAATGCCATATAGTTGTTCCAGAGTTTTTTTGAAGTAATTAACTTTCATCGGTGTGGATCTTTCAATATGGGAGCGCACAATATCTGTATTTGTAATAATTCCTACAAGATTTCCCTCTTTGTTGATAACAGGTAAACGTGAAATACCCATTCTAAACATAACTCTGGCTGCATCATTAATGGACATATCCTGATCCGCAACCACCAAATTTGTGGACATTATTTCACTGACGGAATTTTCCCAGTTTTTTAATAGAAGATCAAAAGCAGTAATCATTCCTTTAACCGATCCATTTTCTATTACTGGAAATCCGTCGTGTCCACTTTCTTTCATGAGTTTAATTATATCCTCGTTTGGAGTTTCTGGAGGGACAGTAATAACTTCTTTTGTCATATAATCTTTAACCAATGGTTTATTGCTCATATAATGTCTCCTTTGGAAACTTTAGACTTTTCCCCTATGTTTTTTCCATATCAAGTTATTCTTACAATCAATTTTAACAATATTTTGATAAGGAACTTCAATATCTTCTTTAAGGATTAAAAATCCACGATATAATTTTTTTATTTCAGACCCATTTATGGTTGTTAATTTACCTTCAGATTTTGGTGGAATGTAAGTGATTTCACAGTTTAATATATCTCTTTCAGGGGACCATAACATTAAATCAAGTATTTTTTTTGCCATATATTGTCTCTATTCAATAAATTTAGGCAGGAATAATAATTAATTTTATTGTTATCTAAGATAACGAGAATATGTTAAATTAAAGCATTTCTTTTAATATTTCAACGGTGCGCCCTGGTTCGGATTTTCCTCTAGTTAAACGCATCACTTGCCCAACTAAAAAGTTCAAAGCGGCGGCCTTCCCCTCATGATAATCTGAAACAGCCTCTGGATTTTCATCTATGGCTTGCTGAGCCGCCTGAATAATTTCATCTTCATTCACAATTCCAACTAAACCCATCTTTGTAGCAATCTCCTTAGGAGATTTTAAAGTGAGTGGCATTTTTTCTATTATACGCTGACCTGCTTTGATGGTTATTTCTTTTTGTTTTACCATCTGCATTAGTTCAACCAGATTTTGAGGGGTGATTTTACTTTCTGCAAAACTTAATTTATTATAATACAGTACTCTTTTTAACTCATCTCTCATCCATAATGCTGCAAATTGGGAATCAACAACTTTAACTACTTCTTCAAATGCATCTGCCATTTCAAGCTCGGAGGTGAGAACTCGCGAGTGTTCTTCAGCCAAATCATAATCTTCCACAAAACGTTTGACCTTGATATGCGGAGGTTCAGGCATTTTTTCTCTTATAGTTTCCACTTGCTCTGCATCGGCTTTCATTGGTGGTAAATCTGGATCAGGAATATAACGATAGTCTTCAGCACCTTCTTTAAGCCTCATAGAAACAGTTATCATCTGTGCTTCTAGGAATGCTCTAGTTTCTTGAGTAATCTCAACCCCTCTTTTTAGAAGGTTTTTTTGCCGAACCATTTCAAATTTAAGTGCTTTATAAGCGCCTTTTATAGAGTTAATATTTTTTATTTCTACTCTTTTTCCACCTTCTAAAGATATATTAACATCCGCTCGCATGGTTCCTTCTCCACGAGCGTTACCACTATACTCTAATACTCTGATAAGTTCTCTTAAGAATTCTCTGGCTTCTTCAGGAGATTTCATATCTGGTTCTGTTACAATTTCTATCAGTGGTATTCCAGAACGATTAAAGTCTACAATCCCTAAATCTGGTTTGTACTGCCCCGGATCTTCTTCCATGTGCACGTCCCGTATACGTACTCCATTCAAATCTCCTTCGTATCCAATAGGGATAGAAGTACGCTGATATCCTGATGAAAGATCAGGATAGTTGTAGTGTTTTCTCATGAAATAAGTAATATCATCTGCTATTTTACAATCTAGCATAAGTGCAATTTTAAGAGCTCCTTCAAGAGCTTTTTCGTTGGTTGGAAATGGTTTAGCTCCTGGTTGATTTAAACAAACGTGACATATGTTTGTATTGGCTGGTGCATCTTGATAGTTAGTATGGCAGTCACAGAAGAGCTTTGAATCAGTCTCTAGCTGAACGTGAATTTCAAGTCCGCATTTCATTTTAATAGTTATTCCTCCTCCAAATCCGCTGATATTAACAGCTCATAAACATTAAAACAATTGAATTAAAAATTATAATAATAATATTTTTGACAATTAATCATGTATTTATTATTGACTATACTTATCCTCAAGATAAGCTAATATTATTCATTTATAGATTTGTTCTTTAAACATTTATCAATATATCTTTTTATATAAGGTTCCAACTTTTCTCCTGAAAAACCCTGTGATAAGCGATCAAAATCAGTAAAAGTTCCTTTCAATTTTCTACCGGACCAATAAACTTCTTCTTCTACTCTTTTTCCATAGGATGTTCCAAACATTTTAAAAAGAGGGAATTTAGTTAATCCATTTGCTCCACTAAGAATTAAAGTCCCCATATTGGCCAAGTTATCTATCCATGTTCCACAAATTATTTCCAGCTTTGGGAATTTTATTCTGGTGGCTGCAACCACTCCTGCATAATATAAAGATGCTGGTTGTGGATAATTCTCAAAAGGGGTATTTTTATGCGCATTAAGGGAGTAAAAAATTATTCTATCTATTTTTAGGTCGTGTATAATTTCAAAAAGATATTTTAAATCTGAAATAGTTTCTCCAAGACCTAGAATAATTGTAATAGCTTTTTTAAATCCTAAACCTTCGGCAATTTCAAGCATATTGCTTATTTCCTCGATACTTTTGCTGGGGCAAACCTTTTTTTGTTTTTCAGGATTAGCCATTTCAACAGCACCAGTAATTCCTTCAATTTCTTCCCCATATTTTTCAATATCTTGTGTTATGCCAATATTTAACCAAACAGGCTTTTTTGTTATATCATATATTTTGTGGGCGATTGATTTTATTTCCGAAGTGCTGAATGAACCATATCCCCCAGAAAGAAATTCAATATTCCATCCCATACGTCTGCAAAGCTCTGCTTCTGCTAAAATTGCATCTACTTTTCTTCTAGCAGTTTGAGGATTTTTAATATTTGATTTTTGGGTACTCATATAACAAAAAGCACAGTCTCCTTTATCACACCACCATGAAAGAAAAATGGCCCTTTCTAATGTAATATGGGGGCCATGTTCCTGGAGAGTTATTTCATTAGCCTTTTCCATTAAATCCAGGATTTTAAATTCTTCTAATTTTTTTATTAATTGCATGCTGCACCCGATTTATTAAAAATTAAATTGAAACTATATTATTAGAGACATAGTATATTATTATCCAATATTAATTTTCTTTTTATAGTTTAAAGACAGTATATAATTAATTAAAATAGACAAGATAAATATTTACATTTATGAAGTTAATCTGAAATTAAAAAATATTTTAAACAATTTAATAATTCAAAGAATAACTTATTAATAAGGATGAAATCATGGTTTATTGTTCTAATTGTGGTGAAAAAAATAAAAAAGGTAACAAGTTCTGTTCTAACTGTGGAAAAATTTTGAATAAATCTTTCACGGGATTTGAGAATTCTAAACCTATCAAATCTCGCTTAAAATCAAAAGAAGAAACTTATAATAAATCAGATTATCCAGAAAAATCTTCTAAAATGCAAAACTATGAAACTACTCCTGAAATTACATTTGAGTGGAATATTGTTATTGTAGGAGGTTTAATCACAGTTATTATTTCTGGAGTATTGGGTTGGGCTTTGCAGGGATTATCTGTTATTATTGGTGCTGCAACTGCTATTATCTACGCATTATTGTCTACTCGGAGAAAATCAACAATAATTTTGATTATTCCATTAATCTTGATTATGGCTGCATCAATTTTTGCATTATTTAGCCTTTAATTCTATTTTTATTAAATAGCTTAGATATTTTTAATGATTTTAAAAATTTGGATTTAGATAATGACTTCAAGTGTCAAAATATTGTTTTAAAATCAGGTTCTGCCCAAACGTTTATATAGGATGACTATCAACCTAATTATACTCCCATAAAGAGCTATGTTTTAGAAGGCTGTAAACATAGGCTTTGGTTTGTAAGCTTGATTTACAAGCTTTACTTGGCAAGTGCCGCCGTAGCTCAGTAGGTAGAGCGTTCGGCTGTTAACCGATTGGTCACAGGTTCGAGCCCTGTCGGCGGCGTCTTTGGGCCCATAGCTTAGCCAGGTAGAGCGCCCGGCTCATAACCGGGCGGCCATGGGTTCGAATCCCATTGGGCCCATTTAATCATGCCTTTATAAATTAAAAATACATTTTATGCAAATATATCTAATGCTCCGGTGGTGTAGTCCGGCCAATCATTTCGGCCTTTCGAGCCGAAGACTCGGGTTCGAATCCCGGCCGGAGCATCTTTTAAATTTTATTAGTTTAATGTCTCAAATGTATTTTTTATAATAGTTACATAAACACTTTGATGGGTTTAATTATGATGAATATTGTATGATGTTTTTGCCTTCCCTTAGCGGGGGTGCCCGAGCTGGCCAAAGGGGACAGGCTTAGGACCTGTTGGCGTAGGCCTACCAGGGTTCGAATCCCTGCCCCCGCATTTGAACGACTATCATAAAGATCATATTTCATTTACATAGAATAAACATTTGTTTGCCGGGGTGGGGTAGGTGGTTATCCTACGGGACTGTGGATCCCGCGACTCGGGTTCGAATCTCGGCCCCGGCCCCATGATTATTCAATAATCATTCTTTTTATATACTATTTTTACATGCTCTAATTTTGATATTAACGATTAATAGGGTAATTTTATCTATTAATCATCTATTTTAATCATAATCCATTTTAAACATAATAGGTTTAAGTAAGTTAATTACCAACTAAGTTAATAACTGATTTTATAATTTTTCATGGATGATATCTGATGATAAAAATGGAAAGAACTTATGGTTGTTTTAGGGCTCAAGTTCTACGTAATGGTAAACAGATAGGTACCATGGAGGGAGTATATGTTACTCAATGGTTTGTAAAAAACAAATATCGTTTTACAGGAACTTTCAATCGTTTTTTTACTGATGAACCGGAATATCGGCGACCAGGGGAAAGATTTGATATTGTTCTTTTAGATAAACATATAATTGTTAAAAATGCTTTTATCGAATGGATACGTGAACAATCTGGAAGTGGAACTTTCAATGCAGAAAAAATTGAAAGCTGCATCTAACTTATCAATATTCGTTAATTTTATTAATTTGATATTTTGATTATCTGGCTGGAATTTTAATGGTAAAAAAAGGATCGAAAGAAGAAAGGGACCTGGTTCGTATATTATGGGATGAAAGTTTTGCTGCTATGAGGGCCCCTGCATCAGGGGGAGCTACAAAAAAACCTTTACCTGATGTTTTAGCAGGAAATGGTGAAATATATTTGGCTATTGAAGTAAAAACCACTACTAAAGATAGAATATACATAGATTCTCAAAAAATTCAAGGCCTTTGTGAATTTTCTCAAATTTTCGGGGCTCAACCATATGTTGGAATCAAATTTAAATATAAAAAATGGAGATTTTTATCACCAGAAGATCTTATTCAAACTCGGAGTGAGAATTATAGATTAGATAAAGACCTTGCTCTGGAAAAAGGAATGGAAATAAATGAATTGGTTGGCAAAGATCGTCAAATCAAATTTTTACAAGAAAAGACAGAATAAAATTTTACTTATTTCTAATTTCATTATTATTTTTAAGATAATTTATTTCTATTAACTATCTATGACTACGTTTCTACTGAGAAGTTTAATTACATTCACTAATCTAAAATTATTTTTATATGCTTTGAATTTTGATAAATTATGTTTAAAGCCGTTTTCATTATTTTAATAGGGATAATAAACTATCCCTGCAGATTTCTGCCATAATTGCATTTTTTTCTGAACTAATAATATCTAGATATTAAGATGAGACAAACCTAATGGATTGTAGCGTGCATTAATAGACAAGATGAATATCTATTTTATCTTTTTAAAGATTAGGTCTGAAAGTATTATAATCGCCAAGCAAAAAATTATATTTGTAAATGCATTGGCCCACATATAAATACTATTTATCTTCCTTTTTCACTATTTTTAACTTATTTCTAATTTATTAATATTTTTTCCAATATTATCTTAAATATTAATACAAAGTCAAGAACAAATCATCCGTAAGGTTTAAATATTTAATCCATCTACTAGTTATTTACTATGCCAAGGTAGCTTAGAGGCGAAGCGGTGGACTGCAGATCCATTACACGGGAGTTCAAATCTCTCCCTTGGCTTTAGAAATCATCTAAGAAATTATTTTATTATTAAAAAACCTATTATAAGGGGTCATAGTGTAATCAGGCTATCATCTGGGACTCCAGTTGTCTTTGAAGAAAAGCGCGCTCTGAAGGTATTAAGTACCCAATGATGATCAATTGGAGTACTGAGACAAGAGAAATCCTAGGATCTGGGTTCAAATCCCGGTGACCCCATTATACTACTTTTCTAATTAATAAATATTATAAAATTCAGTTTATGATACAAATATTATATATTTATTTTATTATATTGAATAACTATTTTAAAGATATTTTTGATAATTTTAATTTAAGGTGAAATCTATGGAAAAAATAAATGATGTTATTTTTATAGCCGGTTGTGGCTATGATTCTAACATTTACATTGCCGGAGATATTATTATCGACACCGGAACCGGAGAAAATGCGGATTATATTTTTTCTGAAATTTTAAAAGCAAATATTGATCCTAAAGACATTTCAACCATTATAAATACCCATTGCCACTTTGACCATACAGGGGGTAATTCATTGTTTTCAGCAGATATATTTATTCACAGTGAAGATGCGTCAGCATTGGAATTAGGAGATAATATGGCTACTGCCGCATTTATGTTTGGTAAATCTACTAAACCCTCAATGATAACTAAAAAACTTAAAGAAGGCGATAAAATAGCTGATTTTGAAGTTATTCATACTCCGGGGCATACTCGGGGAGGTATATGTCTTTATGATGGGGAAATATTAATATCAGGGGATACGGTATTTGCGAATGGGGGAATTGGTAGAATGGATATTGGTGGAAATCAGGAAGATATGATTAATTCACTGAAAAAACTTTTAAAATTTGATGCCGAATATCTTCTTCCAGGGCATGGACCATGGACTAAAAATGCCCATCAACACCTTAAGATGTCATATCAAATGGCCAGTGGATTTTAAAGGTCATGAAAAATCTAAAAAATTAAATAATATTAATTAACATAAACCGTTAAATTGTTGTTGGTATAATGCCCACCTAAAAAGTTTAAATAAGTTATTTTCCATTGATTGTTTTCAAACTTGGCATTAATACAAATGTAATCGGTATACCATAGGAATCTCTGGACTTCGGTTATTTGATTGGCTTTTTTAATAGCAGATAATGCAGAGGAATGATTTCCGTTTTCAATGGTAAGACCCTCGTAGGTCCCCTGGAATAATTTTTCATTGGTAATACCATTATATTCATAAAGCCGATATCTATCATTTTTTGGATCGATAATAATAGTATCCCATACAAACATGTTTGAGGTAGGATATGTGGAAATCTGACTAAAATTACCTTCTAGATCATCTTCAAATGCATTAAATGCGTTTACTTTTTCATAACCTCTTATGGCTCCTGAAGATATCAACATTACTACAAATATAATCATGGCTATTTTTTTAAATTTTAAATTTATTTTTAGATATAATATAATCAGTAATGTTAAGGAGATTAGGGTGGTAACACCATCTATGTAATAATAAAGATGTGCACTAAATCGTTCCATAGTGAATGGATATAAAATTGGAAGACCTCCTGTGGTCAAATAATCCAAAAATAAATGTATTATTACTCCAAAATAAGCTAATAAAACAGTTTTCCAAGTAAATTTCAGATTAAAATTTCTTTTTATTATTTTTCCTACAAATTCTTGTATTTGTTTCCTTGTTAAGATATATAAGAATATTAAAACTGATAAAAATCCAAATACAAAGGAATGTGTAATTCCCCTGTGTGTTAAAATGAAAATCTCAGGAAATAAAAATCCAGCAAAAACTAATAAAACATCAAAATCTATTGAAATTCCGCCAAATGCACCTTCAAGTTTATTTTTGGAACCTGCAAAGAATAAAATAATGTAAGGAATTAAAAAATGAGTAAATAAATCCATAAAATCCCCTAATATAATATATGTATGGGGGTTCACTAGCTGGTGAAAAGTTTAGTAACTTCTTTAACTGCCCCTATTTTGACTAAAACTGATACTTTACTGCCTTTGTTAAGTATCATATCTTCTCTGGGTATTTCAATGCTTCCGTTATTATAGATTGATACAATAATATAATTATCAGTTGGAGAAACATCACCAACACGTTTTCCAATTACTTTTTTGTTTTTAACAGTCATGTCAAGTATTTCAGCATCCCCATGTCCAAGTACAATCAAATCTGCTACTTTTGGCCTAGTTATAAGTTTTTCAAGGTATCCTGCGGCTGTTCGCTCGGGACTTATAACTCCATCGATTCCTACTTTACGGAATGCCTCTTCGTGATCGATATTACTTACCCTGGCAATAATTTTGGGAATATTATATTCTCGTACCAGGATACAGGATAGTAAATTTGCCTCATCATTACCTGTAGCAGCTACAAAAACATCAGCATCACTTATATTTGATTCTTCTAATGTTTTGGTGTTAGTTCCATTACCACATATTACAAGGGCGTCTAATTCTACTGCGGCATTACCACACAATGATTCGTCATTTTCAATAAGGGTGACGTCATGTCCATCAGAGATTAAAAGGTTTGCTAGAGTTAAACCTACTCTACCTCCTCCCATTATAACTACATACATATCTGCACCTTAAATATCAATTTATTTATTTAATAATCGAAAAAATATCGATTTTTATGAATGTTTTAGTCAATATCATTATTTTTATGAATGATAGTCTTTAACCATTCATATTAATAAGCTTTGTTCTTAAAATTTATTTTTTATATCATTTATCAATCACTTAATATCTTTTTAAAAATTCTAAAGCACCCCTAAAAAGAACCAGAACTGGTATTATCTCCAGCCTACCTATCCACATATTAAAAATCATAGCTATTTGTGCAATATATGGCATTTCTGGAGATACAATGCCCATACTAAGACCGACATTTCCCTGAGCAGAGACTACTTCATAAAGTGAATTAAGCGGATCATATCCGCATATGGCTAAAACAACCCAACCTGATAAAAGAAACACAAAATATATGGATGTGTAAGCGCTCGCTTCTCTAATTTCTACATCGCTTACGGTTTTTCCAGATAGCTTTCGAGGTATGACAGATCCTTCGGGAGTTAAAATTTTCATCAATTCCCAGTAAATTCCTTTAAGAATTGTCACCACTCTTATAAGTTTAATAGCTCCAGTGGTAGAACCTGCAGCCATTCCCATAACCATACAAGCTATGATTAATATTTTTACATAGGCTGGCCATCCTAGCATCTGAGCAGATGTTTGTACATTAGATCCGGTACAGCTAAGTGCTGAAACAATGTTAAAAACAGATTCTAAAGGTAATATTTTGCCGCTTAAGAATATAAATATGGAGAATAATATTACAATTACTAACATGGCTTGAAATTGTATGTCTTTTAAAACAAATTTTAAATTACCTTTCAATGCCCTATAATGAACTAAAAAGCTAGTTCCTCCTACAATCATTAAAAATATGGTTATAATGGTTATTAAATCACTTTTATAAGCCCCGATATTTCCATTTTTAATGGACATTCCGCCTGTGGATAAGTTGGTCATGGTATTATTAATTGCATCAAAAAGAGACATTCCCGCTAGTCCATATAAAACAATTCCTAAAATAGTATAAAATAAATAAATCCACCAAATGGTTTTCACAGTATTAGGAATGCTGGGTTTAATTCTTTCTTCTCTTGCTTCGGATTTATAAAGCCTTGATGCTGCAGTACCAGGGCGAATAAGAATTCCAATTACAACAATAATAATTCCAACACCCCCAATCCACTGTTCAAGACTTCGTAAAAACAATATTGATTTGGGAAGTATTTCTACATCGATAAACATGCTGAGACCGCTCCCGGTCCAAGCAGACATATTTTCAAAATAAGCATTTACAAAATCCATATTTAGGCTTAAAATCATTACAAAACTGCCTATCAGGGCTGCCCATAACCATGCCAATGCTGCTATGATCATTCCATGTTTTAATCGTATTAATCCTCCAGAAGGAGTAATTTTTTTTATTATGGTTCCGATGGTTAAAGAAATTGCAGACGGTATAATAAAACTAATGTAATTATTTTCTGCATAAATTAATGAGACAATAATTGGTAGGAGAACTACAACCCCTATACCTATCATTAAGCCACCTAAATATTCTGAAACTACAAATAAATCTCGCTTTACAA
>Ga0351900_1051_pt1 | contig 36176 bp, 37 predicted proteins | sample BONcelHT113001D3_FD_205827 | JGI IMG/M metagenome (GOLD analysis project Ga0351900, IMG submission 205827) | Enriched cells from coal bed in the Powder River Basin, Montana, United States - BONCAT cells T11 rep1 HSBNCT.T11.300.1.D3 ...
CGGTAATCGCCGAAGTGCCGCTGCGCCGCCGGCGCTACCAACAGCGATACCTTCTTCCCTGCCGACAAATCAGCCAGTAGTCGCACCAAATCATTCTCCGGCCCAGCCGCCATCTTCGCCTGTTTTAGCGCATTCGGCCGGCCTGCTGTAACCGACGCATCAGAAAAATGCACAACAGCCCTCCTCCCAAACCGGTAACCAGTTGACTGGCCCCCAGCATATTCTGCAGCATAGTCGCCGCCGCAGGCGGCAGCTCAAGACTTGCCAGCAACAGGTTCATACTTGCCCAGAGCAAGATAATTTTCGCCGCCGTCGCTACGGCGATGCCGAGCCAGATTTGCTGCTGCGACAGGAAAAATCAGGATCGGCAACGGCAACACCTGCTGCATATAGGCAATTACCGGCGCAATCGAAGCTGATAACATGGTCAGCCTCCACCCGGCGACTTCCAGCGAAATCAGCAGACAGGCATTTACCATCGCGCCGATTGCGAACATCGATATAAACGGGGGCAGCGGCATAACAAAACGCAGACTCTGCACCATCAGCAGCAACGCCAACAACAACGCCGCCCGAACCACTTCACGTCGCATGCTGCAGCTCCTTTATCCGCTAAAACCGGGCGCGGATTCCGCCGTGAATGTAAATCCCCGACAAACCCAGGTCGTCGTCCTGGTAATTCAGCAGGTTGTTCAACCCCAGCACCAAACTGGTGTTGCGACCGATTTTTTTCTCGCCGCTAAGATTCCATAGCATATACGATTTGTTCGTGCCTACGCCGGGAGATGATTCATGCAGATAGTCGGCGTAGGCCTCCGTCCACAGGTTGAACAGCCAGTCCTTTTTCGTATCGTAGGCCAGACGCGCCGATAGTTTCTGCCGGGGCCGATTAAACAGCCGGTTGCCTGTCGTATCGTTCACCGCATCCAGTGCCATATAGTTCGCCGACAAGGTCCACCGTTTACCCATCGGGTAACTGATTTCTGCTTCGAGACCCTGCAACGTCGCTTTACCGACATTCTGATACCGCAGGCTATTTGAGGCAAGATAAGCTTCCTCGATCATGTTTTCCACTTTATTAATAAAGTAGGTCGCTTTCGCAGTCGCTTTGCCCCAGTCTTTCTCGACAGCCAGTTCATACGAATTCGAGGTTTCCGACTTCAGGTTGGGGTTGCCTGTCAAAGTAACCCATTTCCCATTGCGTTGCACCGTGGAATTAATAAACAGATGATTGGGCGTCGGACTGCGGAAACCCTGTCCGTAATTCAGTTTGAGCCGCAGATCCCGCTGCGCGGCATAGGTGAAGCCAATTTTTGGACTGACATTGCTGTCAAAACGACTACTGCCGTCATAACGAACCGAGGCGATGGCCAGCAGTTTGGGCGATATTTGCCACTCGTCCTGCGCATACAAACCGACATAGCTGATATCCACCCCGGACCCGGCAAAATTTCTGCCTTCATAGGCAGCAGTAAACTGGTTCTGGCCGGTCACCACGCCGGTGCCGCGGAATCGTTCCGGTCGGTATTCACCGCCCAGCGTAACCAGATGATTCTCGCCCACGCCAAACGAGTATTTGCTTTCCACGCCCCAGATTGTCCGGTTCGATTCCGCGTAGTTGAACAGGGTGGAATCCATCCGGCGGATGATCAGTTTCTTATAGTAATCCGACATGTAAGTCCGCAACATGAACGTCTTGTCCTGTTTGCGGTAATTGTAGGCAACGGAAAAGTCGTAACGGTCGTTCAGATCGTTGGAATTGGCCTGGAATGTTTGCGCCGGCGTCACCCGCATCGCATACTCCCGCGTGTTTTCATTCATGTAGCCAGCTGAAACATCCAGCGTCGCATACGGCGATAACCGATAATCCAGCTTGGCGCTGATTGACTGACGAGTGCCGAACGGCTCGTAAGTCAGCCCGCTTGCTTTTAGCTGAGCCGTATTGTCCTGCCAGGTTCCCGACAGAGTAAAGCCAGCTTTGCCGACCCGTCCGGAATCATAGGTAAAGCTGTAATTTTGCCGATGACCACCCCAATCCAGGCCCAAATCAAACTTTCGTTCCTCCGGACGTTTGGTGATAACATTGACCACGCCGCCCAAACTGTCGGTGCCGTACAACGAGCTGACCGGGCCGCGCACGATTTCGATCCGTTCTACATTTTCCAATGCGATCCGCTGCAATTCATAGTTTTGATCGACCTCCGACGCCAGCCGCCTGCCGTCGATCATAATGACGGAAAATCGCGATTCAAACCCGCGGATCGAAACGGCAGGACGCCCGGTCGAGCGAATCGTCGATATGCCTGCCGCCAACGCCACTGCGTCATTCAGGGTTTTTAACCCTCGCGCTTAAATATCTGCCCGGGTGATCACCTCGACCGCCGCCGGAATATTTTTTTTGTCCATTTCGGTCCGGGTCGCCGTCACCACCACCTCCGGCACGCTATACCCGCTACTGACAGGCGCCGACTGCATCTCGCCGCGGGTCGCAATCAATAGCAGCGGCAACATCAGCCAAGCTACTCTTTTCATTATTTAAGTTCCTCCTCACATAATCGGTTATTTGGGTCCACATTTTGTTCGCTCTTTTTCTGTCTGACACGCCGCTTCGACTTCGATAGAGAAGCAGTGTTTCACGGTTGTTATGTTTTGACACAAATGACACTTGGGACACTTTATTTCGACCTGAATCACCTGTCCCTTGAAAAGTAGTCGGTTACACCGCGGACAGCGCACCTCCGTTAACAATTCCGATTCCGCCCACGTTGGCGCCACTTGCCTCATATCACACCTCCTGTAGTACTGCTCGCGCCGGAAAAAATAAAAACCCCGCATGATCAAAAATCATCGGAGCTCTCGGCTCTCTATAATAATCCAAAAACTAACCCCGCCTTTCCGACAGGGCCTTTTCGATATGCGACCAGGCGCGTCGGGTAAAAATCGTCCGCTTGCCGCTTTCGCGGGTCCGATCCTTGATATTGGCCATCAAGGCATGGCTGACATAGTCAATCAACACGATGATACAGTCGATCTGTTGCGGAATGTCCAGCATGCAATGGCTCTTTTTGCGGCCTGAAACATGGGTGATGTTGGTGTAGCCGGCTGCCAGAAGTTTAGCGGGAATTGCGCCCAAATGATCGCCGCCGATGACTAACACGGACATAACAGCCCTCCTCATTAATGCAATCATTGATATTCACTTTCATTTGATGAATGAATTCTATCGTTTATCCATTTTATTGTCAAGAGCATTTGCCGAATACCAAGCAAAAAAAATCCCGACAGGCAGACCAACAACGCACTCCATTACGATCCGTCTCCACTCACAATTTTTCCAATATTACACCGGATTCACCGTGGCGGTCGCATTCTAAATATTATCACCACACCAGAATCCTGCAGCACCGTCCTTGACATCCCTTAACAATCCGGTTATTATTTTAAATGAAATTTAATTTCATTTACTTCCTGATTACTTTATTAAAAAAGGAGCGATTACGTGACCGACCCTCATTCGCCCGCCACCGTTTCAAATTTGTTTATCAATCCGGTTGTGGCCGCCATGGCTGGCGATGAATACCCGGCATTACGGATGCAGGTCAGCACTCTTGGGTATCGCGTACTCGATTGCTCCACGGCTGCGGGCTCAGTACACGCGGCGCATGAAGCCGCCTTACGCGAAACGCCGGTCCGTCCGTTGATCGACCAACGCTGTCCGCTGATCCGCCGGATCGTTTTGCAGGACTATCCGGCCCTGGCCGGCCAGTTGGTGTTTACTCCGTCGATACTGCTCACTTGCGCCTGCAAGCTTCACGAGCAGTATGTTTCATCTGAACCCGCCACCAACTGCCTGACCGTGATTACGCCCTGTCAGGCGTTATCGGACGCCGGCGATGAACTCGGTTTGCCGCGCCTGACTTTTCTGACCTGGAACCAGTTCGCCCGGCAACATGGATTGTCGAACCGGTTGAAGCCAATCGACCAGTCACCGATTCCACCGGGATTCTTCCAGTTCCACGACTTCACGGTGCTGGAAACCAGTGGCGAATCGGCCGTGAGAAAGGCACTGGACGATGTAGCAACCCAACGCTGCCCAGCCGATTTACTGGAATTTCTATATTGTGAACGGGGGTGCCATAACGGTGATGGCGTGGCAGAATAATAACCTGAATAGCCTGGCCAAATTCGCCGCCGGACTGGTGCTGCCGGCAGTTGTCCTAACCATCTGGGTGCTCGGCGCACAGTTCGCGCTTTGGAACAGTTATGTCATACCCCCGCCGGCCGCCGTACTACAAACATTGGAGCATCTTTTGACATCCGGCCTGCTGCTGCAGCATATCGGCGTCAGCCTGTACCGGGTATTCGCCGGTTTTACTTTGGCGCTGCTGTTCGCGTTTCCGCTTGGCATCCTGCTCGGCATGCAGGCCCGCTGGAACCCCTTTGTCGGACCTTCGCTGGAAATGCTGCGGCATATCCCGCCACTGGCGGCGCTGCCGATGTTGATTCTGTGGTTTGGCATCGGCGAACTGCCCAAACTGTTGATTGTCGTTCTAGCCACTTTCTTCCCGATTTTCCTCAACACCCTGCACGGCGTCAACAACTGCGACAAAAAATGGCTGGAAGTCGCCCGTTCGTTTCAGCTGAGTCATTGGCAGGTTTTTTGCCGGATCATCCTCCCTGCTGCGTTACCGTCCGTACTGGTCGGCATGCGTCTGGGACTCGGCTACAGCTGGCGGGCTCTGGTCGGCGCCGAACTGATCGCTGCCGCCTCCGGTATTGGTTACATGATTCTGGATGCGGAGCAGTTATCACGCCCGGATATTATTGTGATCGGCATTCTTACAATCGGCATCGTGGGCACAGTTATCGACGGCTTGTTCTTCCGCCTGACCGCCAGGCTGATTCCCTGGCAGGCGGCCATGGAGGTGGATTATGGCCGGGGTTGACGTGTGCGGTCTCACGAAGGAATACCGCCTGCCTGACCGCACGTTAGCCGCGCTGCAGGGTTTCAGCGCCAGTTTCGACGACGGCAGCTTCACTGTCATCGTCGGTCGCAGCGGTTGCGGCAAAACAACTCTGTTACGGCTACTCAGCGGACTTGAAGAAAAAGACGGCGGCGAGATCCGCTGGAAACAAACCGGTCGACCCGCCAAGGTCGGCATCGTGTTTCAGGAACCCCGGTTGCTTCCCTGGCTTACCGTTGGCGAAAATATGTTGTTTTCCCAGACCAGCGCGGCCGCTGCCAACAAGGCGCAACTACTGGAACAATACTTGCAGTTGCTCCGTCTGGAACCTTTTCGCGACGCTTATCCTGCCCAGTTATCCGGCGGCATGGCCCAGCGGGTCTCGCTCGGACGAACCTTGTGCTACGAACCCGACCTGATTTTGATGGACGAGCCGTTCGGCGCACTCGATTACTTTACCCGGCGTCACCTGCAGCAAGAGTTGAGCGAACTGTTCCTCAGTCAAAAGAAAACCGTGATTTTTGTCACGCATGATGTCAGCGAAGCTGCCTACCTTGGCCAGCGGGTTCTGGTCCTGGATGCAGGTCGGCTCGTTGGCGAAGTCCCGATCCACGCCACATACCCGCGCAATCCATTAAGCGCCGAATTACTTAGTGCTCAACAGCAAATCCTTGATTTGCTTGGTGGACAAACAAGAAGAAAAATGGAGGTACTATAATAATGAAACAAAAACCAAACAAAGTCATCGCCGGGTTGCTATTGATGATGCTGGTCCTCGTCGGCGGCTGCGCCAAAGAAGCGCCGGTTGCGCCCAAAACCACGCCACTGCCCAAAGAGATCAACGTCACCTATGTCAAAGCGCCGCTGAATGTCCCTTCTATCGTCGAAAAACAGAACAATGTATTCGAGAAGGAATTTGCCAAAGACAACATCGCCGTAAAGTATCCGCAGATCACCGCCGGCCCGAAACAAACCGCAGCAATGGCTGCCGGCGCAATTGATTTCGCCCATGCCCTGGGCGGCACATCAGCGATCCTGGCCGCCTCCAATGGTGTCAACCTGAAAATCACCGGAATTTATAGCCGCGCCCCCAAAGCATTTGTCATGCTGGTCAAAAACCCGGCCATCAAAAGCCCGGCCGACCTGAAAGGCAAAAAAATTGCCGGACCGAAGGGAACTGTGCTGCACCAACTGGCGCTGACCGCGCTCGGTAAAAACGGCCTTAAAGCAGCCGACGTCGAGTATCTCTCAATGGATATTCCTTCTGCCGTGGCCGCCCTGATGAATGGCAGCGTGGATGTGGCGATGGCCGCCGGACCGGATGCCATGAAAGCGCAGCAAGCTGGCGCGCGCATCCTGACAACCGGCGAGGGTCTGGTCGAAGCAACGATCGTCACCGCTGTCCGTGGTGATTTCTATGACAAACATCCCGATCTGGTCAAACGGTTCATGAGGGCACACGTCACCACGGTCGCCGCCATCAAGGCGAACAACGCCGACGCACTGGTTGCCACTGCCGCGGAAACAGGCCTGCCGATCGAAGTCGTTAAACAAATGTTTCCTTGGTACGATTTTGACGCCACCATCAAACCCTCCGACATCGCAGAACTGAAACGCACCCAGGATTTTTTGCTGCAAAACGGCATGATGACCAGGCCGATCTCCATCGAATCCCTGCTCGTTAAAGTAGAGTGACGTACATGATGCAAAAATCGGCGCCGCTCATTCAGATTCGCGACCAACAGGACCTCCTCGGTTTCGATTTTGACGACCTGATCAAATATCACGGCCGATTCAATATCGGCGGCGTTGCCATGGCATTTCGCGTGCTGGCGGAAGGTTTTGCCCGCCTATCGCCGACGGAACCGCCCGAACGCAGCCAAATCGCTTTCAAATCAGGCTTGGGCGAAAAAGGTACCGGCGTGATTGATGCCGTTGAAATGGTCACCCGCGCCAAAACCCATGGCCGCCTGACCCTGGAACAAACCTGGCTGGCCGGCAAACCCGGCCCAGCCACGCCGGATGGTCGGGGCAAGTATTACTTTGAACTGACGGTTGACGACAAGCAGCTAGGGTTCGAACTGCGCTCCGGACTGATTCCGGCGGAGTTTATCGAGCTGACCCGCAAACTGCACGCACAAACCATCACCGAATCAGAACTGCAACGGTTGCGTCAAATCAAGGAACACCTTGCGCCGGCAATTCTGGCGGCTCCATTCGCAGACTTGTTTCACATACACATGATCGACTGATACCCACTGAACAGCGAAGAACATTAAAGGACCGGGGGAAACAATCGCATCCGCGATGATCCTCCGGCCCTTTTTTATCCACCCTGCTCTTATTGTCGCTTGATCATTTTATCAATTCATCGCTTACCGTTTATCCTCCGTCACCACCGCCATGGTTTTTGCGCCGGCTTTTTTGGCTACATCCATCACTTGTACGACCACGCCAAACGGCACTCCTTTGTCGGAAACCAGTTCCAGATCCTTCTCCGGCTGTTTGGCGTAAACTGCCGCCAGCTCCGGATACAGTCCTGCGAGAAGCACCGGTCGACCGTCGATAAACAGCTCCTGCTGATTTTTCACTGTTATACGAATCGCCTTGTTCTCTGTCAATTTGCCTGTTTCCGCTTCCGGTAGATTCAGCGGGATCGAGGGCTGGGCAAACGCCGAAGTGAGCACAAAGAAAATCAGCAAATTGAATATGACATCGATCAGCGGCGTCAAGTCGAGCGATTTCGGCTGCGACGCATGTTCATCAAACTGGATCATGCCCGGATGCCTCCAACAACTTGATCCATTCATTGCCGAGCGTTTTCATGCGAAATGCCCAACCGCTAACGTTGTCTTCGCAGAAATGGTGTACGACCAGCGCCGGAATTGCCACCGCCAACCCGCCAACGGTCGTAATCAACGCTTCCCAGATGCCGCCAGCCAATAGCGACGGGTTGACCGCCCCTTTCATGTCAGCCAGCCCCCGAAATGCTTCGACCATGCCCAGCACTGTGCCAAACAAGCCGATCAGCGGAGCTATACGCCCAATCAGTTCCAGTATGTGCAGATTTTTGTTCAGTCGTTTCAGTTCCAGCGAGCCGGCCAGCGACACCGCTGCTTCAATTTCGCAGACCGGCAATTTGCGATTTTCAATCGTTACTGCCGCAATCGCCGCCAACGGTCCGGTTTCATTTCGCGCCGCCGACAGCGCTGCGTCATATTGTCGCTGCAACAGCAATCGTCGCAGTTCAGCCGGAAAATTTTTGCTGCCTTCCGCTTTCCAGTAGTGATAGGCGCGTTCCAGCGCGAACGCCACCATCACGATTGAGCAAAACAGCAACGGGTACATCAGCGGCCCGCCTTTATAGAAAAAACTCAACATATTATATACAACTCCAGTTCATCATCAGTAATGTTTGCCAATTCCGGCGACAATCTTTTCAATCACTTTTTTAGCTCTGGCAAAATCCGCTTCGTCGGGATGGCAGCTCGCCGCCTGTTGCCGCGCGATGCTCTCCGGCGTCGGAGCGTGAGGATGTCCGGCTGGCAAATCTTTAAACCGCTTGACAATTTTTGGGTCAACCCGCCCTTGGCAAATAAAGGTGCCGAGTAGCGCATTGCCCTGCGGCAGCAGCATCGCAGCCCTCGCCATGCTGTCCCGCGCGTGATCGGAATCGGGGAAGGCGCCGAGTGTGCCAAATAGGATTACGGTTTTGTTTTTGATGCCTCCCAAATATTTTTGGGCGTTGGCATCCGCCGTGCCCCGGTCAACCCAGAAGCCTACCGCAACCAGTTCATAGGCTTCTGAAGATGGAGCTTCCTCCACCGCATACAACTCGCACCCTTCAGGCATTGCTGCCTGAATCGCCTCGGCAACCGCTTTGGTATTGCCGGTCCGGCTTGAATATACGACCATGCTTTTCATTCCATTTCCTCCTTCAATCAAAAAGTAAATTTCATGCCCAAACGATAGACTGCGCCATTGATCCAGAGATATTCGTCCTTGTAGTTGAAGATATTATCAATCCCCGCATATACGGATGTATTGGCATTCAGTTTTTTATTCAACATCAGATTCCACAGGGCGTAGGATTTTTCACGATACTGCGTTGAACTGATCGCTTCGTTGGTGTCAATCAGGCCAATCAGCCAACTCCCCGACAAATCGGCGCTAAATCCATTTTTTCCATCGGTGTAGGTGATGCTGCTGCCGATGGTGTGATTGGGCCGATCCTCCAGCCGAGCGCCTGTTGCGTCGTTAATCGCGCTCAAATAGCTGTAATTCAAACCAAAGTTAAGATATTTATTAAGTTTCCAGCGATATTCCGCTTCGATTCCTTGCAATGTCGCCGACGCTAAGTTTCGATACGTATACACCGGCATTCCCATGTAGGTTGTCCCCGGTCGATAATACTCAATCATGTCCTGCAGCTTGTTGTGGAAAAAACCGACTCTGGTCGACTGGTTTGCCTTGTTCCACTCCCAGGCCACTTCTACTGATTGAGAGCGTTCAGGCTTTACATTCGGATTTCCTTGCCAATAGCTGGTTCCCATGACAAACGATTGATACAACTCCGTTGGCGTTGGTGTCTTATAACCATGGCCATAGACAAATTTCAAGCGATTATTGGCATCCATCGTATACGTGACGCCTAGTTTCGGACTGATCGCACTATCAAATTTGTCGCTGCCGTCAAACCGCAGCGAAGGAATAATCAGGAGCTTCGGACTCAATTTCCATTCGTCCTGCAGATAAAACGCGCCATAATTCAGACTGCCGGTAGAGCCGGTCGCGCTTTTCCCTTCCCTGTATAATGTATAGCTATCATTACCAGTCTTCAAGCGCGTCCCGCGAATTTCATCCTTGCGGATTTCTCCGCCGACCGTCGCCAGATGGTCTTTGCCCCATTCGAAGGAGGACTTTGCCTCTGCCACCGACGTCGTGCGCCGAATGACGTCAAAGCTGCTCAAAGCGCCCGTTGTAATATTTCGGCTGTCATAATCCCGGTCAAGTATCGACTGATACAGCCTGATCTGGTAGTCACCCCTGGCATATTTTGCTTCGTACGCCACGGAATAATCAAGACGGCTATTCTTGTAAATATAACGGGTCGAATTCAATCGTTCAAGATCCTCTTTTAAATAGTCGATATCAAAAACCAGGCGACGTCCCGGCGCCAGATCCCAGACCCCCTTGAAATTTATTGGCCAGCGGGTCCCATACATATTTAGCGACATATTCGTTGCCTTTTCCGAGATCAACGCCTGTTCGTCTTTAGCTGCAGCGGACAAGGACCAGGAAAACGCCCCTGTCTTTCCACTATCATAGCGCAGGGACCAATTCTTATAAGCATTCGAACCCCGGCTAAAAACCCCGTCCTCCAACGTCATCTGCCATTGTTGCTTTTGTGGATTTTTGCTAATAATATTGATCACGCCGCCCATGGCGTCACTGCCATACAACGAACTTGCCGGGCCGCGCAGGATTTCAATTCGCTCCACGTCTTCCAGTCGGATTCGGTCAATATCATAAGTATTCGTAGCGCTCATCCCGGTTTCGCCGGAAGATCGTTTCCCGTCAATTAGAATCAGCGTATGCTGCGCCGACATTCCGCGGATTCCCACGGTACTGCGTCCATGGTTACTAGTCTGGATGAGTTGTACGTTCAATGCAGTGCCAAGAACCTGACGCAGGGTCGTGGCGCCTTTTTGCGAGATCTGTTCTGCTGTTATGACTTCTACCGCCATCGGCGTCTCCGCCACATCCTGTTCTGTGCGCGTCGCCGTCACCACTACGCTACGGGTTTTTTCTTCTTTATTGGTTGTTTCCTCGGCAAAAACACTGTTTTGCGATACCAGCATAGCCAGACAAGCTGCTGCCAGGACCTTTTTTCTTTTTTTCAATGTGCTCGACCTCCTCGTTATTGTGGCAACCCATTTATTCACTATAATTGCGAATCAGCGCCAAGCCCCAGACAAAAAATGCAATCGTCAGGACCAGCATGAGCGACAGGCAAAGCATCACTTCGCCGTCAAACGTCGCCGCCCGAAGCACTGTATTAAGAGCCCGAATCGGCAACAGGCCGGCGACTTGCGCCAAAAACTCCGGCAAATTGCTCAGCGGGAAAAATGATCCGCCAAAAAAAATCATCGGTGTGATAAAAAAATTGTTCACCAACGAAATTTCATCTACATCAGTCACCAGTAGGCCAACAACAGCGCCCATCGCCGCAAAGCACAGCGCTCCCACGACCATTCCCAGCAAAAACAATCCATTTGCGACCGACACGCCAAACACCGCTTCGCCGACCATCAGTAACAAAGCGCCGCTGATCAGCCCTCTCACCAGTCCGGCCAGGAGAATCCCCGACACGATTTCACCGGCGGAAACCGGGCTAAGAATCAAGCTTTGAAAGCTGCGGAAATAGAGTCTCCCTACGCTGATCGACATCGCGGTCTGTTGAAAAGAATTCAGCATCACCGTCACCCCAGCAATGCCGCTGACCAGAAACGGCAGATAACCATCGCCCAACCCCTGCCTACCGCCCATTCCCAACCCAAAAGCAAACAAATAGATCAGCGGATACAGTAGTGCGGCAAAAACATAGCCAAGCTTGCCAATCTTTTTCCACAGCATGACCAGTTCGCGGTAAAAAACCGCCCGTACTCCGCTCATGCGCTTACCTGCTTCGCCAACTGGACAAACCGCGCGTTCAATTCCGCGCCGCTGCTCGCGCCGACACTTTCCAACCACACCATTTCACCAGCGCACAGCATGCTGACGCGGCGACAAAGCTTCTCGACTTCTTCCATATAGTGCGTAGTAATAATGATCGTTTTACCGCTTTGCTCCATTTTCTTGACGATTTGCCAAAGTTCCTGACGCACATCCGGGTCCAGCCCGACAGTCGGCTCGTCGAGCAGCAGCAGTTGCGGCCGAGGCAGGAGAGCGCGGGCGATCAGTACGCGCCTGGCCGTTCCGCCAGAAAGCAGTCCTGTCTTTTTGCGCCAGACATTTGCCAGCGAAAACTGGTCGGCCAACTCGGTCAGTCGGTCCGTCAAACAAGGCACTGCAAACAACCTGCCATAAATCGTCAATGCTTCTTCGACGGTGAGTTCGCGTTCCATATTGTTATCCTGCGGCACCAATCCAACAAGCGACCGGGTAGCTATAGAGCGCCCGCTGACCATCCGGCCAAACACCTCGATCCAGCCCGCGTCGGGCCTGACCAGCCCGGCAATCATTTTCATCAAGGTCGTTTTACCGGCCCCGTTCGGTCCGAGCAGGCCCAAAGTTTCGCCGCAGGCAATTTCCAGCGAAACCCCCTTCACGACTGCACTTCCCGCATAGGTTTTACTGACACCTGCAATCTTTACAGCCGGCGCCATCTTAGTGCGGCAGGCAAACATCGTGAGGCAAGCACACCAATTGTTTTTTCCCTTCATGCAGAATCTGCGTAATAATCATTTCCACGCCATACAACTGGCGCATTTGTTCCACTGTCATCACCGTTTCCACATCGCCGTCAGCAAAAATCCGCCCATTTTTCACGGCAATAATCCGATGGCAAAACCGGATCGCCTGATTCAAATCATGCAGCACCATGATGACTGTCAACTGCAACTCCGTGTGTAGGCGTTGAATCAGCTGCATCATTTCCAGTTGATGGTGAACGTCCAGGTAGGTCGTCGGCTCATCCAACATCAGGATTGATGACTGCTGGGCCAATGCCATGGCCAGCCAGGCTCGCTGCTTCTCGCCACCTGATAGCGTGCCCATCCGTCGGTAGCTCAGTTGTTCCAACCCAACCAACGCAATTGCCTCTTCGATTACCCTGCAGTCTTCCGGCGATAGAGCAGCAAACACGCCCCGATGCGGAGCTCGTCCGCAGGCGACTAAATCGTAAACCGCATAATCGCCCGGCGCCGTTGCCGCCTGCGGCAATATCGACAGCCACTTCGCCACTTTACGCCGTGAAAAACCGGCTATGTTTTCCCCCTGCAGCAACACCCGTCCTGCAACAGGCCGAATCAAATGGCTCAGCGCCTTGAGCAAAGTTGACTTGCCCGACCCATTGGGCCCGATAATCCCAACTATTTCCGGTTTGTCAAAGGTAATCGACATATCCGGCGCCACAACTTTCTCGCCATAGGCTAAAGTTAATTGATGCGCCGCCAAGCTCATCGACATTTATTTTCGGACCCCCTTCCGCAGCAAATATAGGAAAAACGGCGCACCCAGAAATGCCATCAATACACCGACCGGAATCTCTACCGGTCGAAAAATCAGCCGAGCCGCCGTATCGGCCAGCACCACCAGCGTAGCGCCAAAAACTGCCGCGCACGGCGTTAAATATTCGCTGTCGGAACCAATAATCAAGCGTGTCAAATGCGGAACGATCAACCCGACAAATCCCAGCAGCCCAGCCACACTAACAGCCGATGCTGCCAACAATGCCGCCAGCACGATCAAGGCAAACCGAACCCGTTCAACCGGCACCCCCAGTCCTTTCGCCGCTTCATCGCCAAGGTTTAGCAGATTGAGATAGCGGCTGCAAAACATTGCCCCCGATACCCCGACCACAGTATAAGGCAGGATCATGCGAACATGCTCCCAGCTGCGCCCCTGAAAACCGCCTGCCATCCAATTGACGGTCCCCTGCACTTTATCAGAATGAAACACCATCAGCGCCGACATGCCGCCGCCAAAGAACGCCGCCACCGCAACCCCGGCCAAAATCAGCCTCAATGGGTTGATGCCGTCCTGCCAGGAGAGCAGAAATACAAGTCCTGTCGCAGCCAGCGCCCCGACAAAAGCGACCGACGGAACCAAAAACGTTTGTTCGGGCCACAAAATCAACACTGCCATCGCCGCTAACCCCGCACCGGCCGTCACTCCGATGATTCCAGGGTCTGCCAGCGGATTACGCAATACTCCCTGCAAAATCACGCCGGCCAGCGCTAGATTCATTCCGACCAAGGCGCCGACCAGCACGCGGGGAATCCTGATGTTATAGATTATTTGATAGTTTTCCCCAACATCGGCGCTCCAGCGAAAGGTGTCGATAATTTCGCCGATATCTACACGTACAGCGCCGGTCGACACTCCCAACAAAACCGCAATCAGCAGCAGTCCAGCGCCGCCGAGCAAAATCCAGTTGCGCAAATCAACCCGCGGATCGATGCCAAGAGTCTTCATCGCTTTGCCTCCGGATAAAGCAGGCCGACCAACAGTTCCACCGCCACCCCAACTTGCGTGCCCGGGTTCACCGCAAACAACTGGTACGGCAGTTTGTGCACGCGACTGTTCTTTACCGCACGCATCCCTTGCCAAGCCGGGTGATCAGCCAGATCTTTGCGGAATTTTTCACTGACCCGTTCATCGGCGCCATGCGTGATAAGCAGAATCACATCCGGGTCGGCCTTGGCAATAAACTCCAGGCTCAGCGGCATATAAGGCATCGGGCCTGTTGCCGCAACGGAAAGTTGCGCTACATTTTCCGCACCAAGCAAGGTCAGTAGATTGCCGGCAAAACTTTGCGGCATCGCCATATTGAAGCTCTCCGGCGACCCCCAGATCACCAGCGCCCGCGCCGTTTTTTTCCCGGCAATCTTCGCCTTACCCCGGGACACTGCCGCTTCAATCTCCGCGACTGATCGACTTGCTTGATCTACATTGCCGGTCAGTTCTCCATACTGGCGAATTGTCTGCAGTATACTCTGATAGTTGGGCAGCGCCTGCAATAAAATTGGTATGCCGGCCTTTTCCAGCACCGGAACCAACGCATGATGGAACGGCGCATCCACTCCAAGCACCAGATCCGGCTTCAATGACACTATTTTTTCCAGGTTCGGCGACGAAGTTTCGCCAACTTGCGGAATTGATTTAATTTTTTCCAGCAACTCAGCCGACAACGCCACCGTAGTCGGCCGACCAATCACTTGCCCACCGGCTGCATAATACAGATCCAGATTGGACGCATTGAGCGCGATTACCCGCTGCGGACGGGCCGGAATCTGCACTCGCCGTCCCGTGGAATCAGTAAATTCTCGTTTTGCCGCCTCCGTCGTTTTTACAGCCGGCGCCGTTCCCCAGTAAACGCCGCCCAGCAGCATCAACAACAAAATTGGCAAACCCCATCGCACCATTTTAGGCACTTTCATCACTCCTTCAGATCGTAAACAATCGGCACAGTCATTCTTAGGTCCGCGCCGGTTTCATGGCGAAACGGGCAGGACTGCCTTACCAGGGCAATAGCGGCTTCATCCAGCCTGGCCACCCCCGAGGAAACGGCAACTACCGCTTCCTGCAGAGCGCCATCCGGTGCAATGCGGATATTAACGGTAACCGTACCGGTTTGTCCGCGCTTCCTGGAAATATACGGATATTCCTTGCGCTGTTCCAGCCGCGCCAAAAATGCGGCAATCACATCGGCAGCATTGGCCTGGACAGTCGGCGCGGAACGTGCTTCGGCTTTTTCCGCCTGCGTCGGCCCTGCTGCTACGATCGTCCGAGTCGGCGCAACCTCCAGCGCCGGTCCGCGCTGCTGCGGGGAGGCGGTCGTAGCGGAGACCGGGTGACTTACCGGAACAATCGGCGTCGATACACTAACGGGAGCGACTTGTGGAACTCTCGCCAACTCCGGTTTTGCTGTCTGAGGCAACGCCAGCGAGCTGCTGTCCAGCTTCAGACGGATTTTGGTTTCCTGCGGCGGCAGCGGCTTCTGCCGGGGCTGCCAATGAAACAGGTACACTCCGATCACACCATGGACAACAATAGAAAGCACCAATGCAATCTTCAGGGACCGCTCCTGCATCGTTGCACTTTTTTCATTCACATAAGGCACTGCATTCTCCGTTCCCATTTACGCCTTCACTCCTAAAATAACAAACCCCCGTAGATATTGCACCATCGGAGCTCTTGGCTCTCACAGCGCAACTACACTGCGGATCGGCTCGCCTTGCCTCGTTGCCAGCAGTTCCAGCACGGACTGACTGATGTTAACATACCAAAACTGCCCCGGAATGGTGAGTTGATAATCGCAGAGTCTTTTTTCCAACAAACCACGCCGACACCATATCTCGCAAATCTCGGTCGCACTGCCCACATCCACGCAAAAATCGCTTGCCAGCTGACGCAGGTTGATATATCCCGCCTCAATCTGGGCAACGACACGGGCGTGCAGCCGATGATCGGGATGCGACTCCGTCATCGCCATAATCGGTTTTTCACCAGAGTTTACCCGTTCCAGATAGCGGTTCATGTCCCGTTCCAGCATCAGCGTCGTTCCAGCCAGATTCCCCCCGGCACCGGCGCCAAAAGGCAAAACAGTCGCTCCGCCTTTGTTTAAGGAGTTGTAGAGATTTCGTTCCCTACCTGTCCGGGCCCAGTGACAAATACTCAAGCGGCGGCAACGCCTGTTTTGCATTTGCTCGACTCCGTCGGCAAACATTCTCCCTTGTCCGGCCAAATCTGCGCCAGCGGGTAGTGCGCCGCCTGCGATCGCTTTTTTCAGCATACTGTTTTCATAGACATTGAGTTTATACAAATCCACCCCGTCAATGCCAGCCTGAAAATAACTTTCAAGATCAGCATACCAAACATCATCCGTTTGATATGGCAAACCATAAATCAGGTCGACTACCACCGACGCCTGGTCCAAGTCACGTAAATATCCCAGGCGTTTCAGCACGGTTTCCCGGTCATCAAACCTGCCGACAGATTGGCGCACTTGATTGTCAAAAGACTGCACGCCGAACGAAAACCGATTTACGCCGTTTTCAATGCAGGCCGCAATTTTTTCATCATCAAAACCATGAATCCGCGCTTCAAAAGTAATCTCGCAATCATTGGCAAGAGGCAAGTATTGCCGTACAGCTCGCAGCAACCGACCTATATTTACGGCAGAAAGCGCACTAGGCGTCCCGCCGCCAAAATAAACGGCATGGACCGGATACGTTGTCCCGAATCGCGTTCGGGCATTCCTAGCCAGTTCGGCAATCAATGTCGTTACGTACAAAGTCTCGGCAGTCTCATCGGAAAAGTTCTGGAAAAAACCGCAATATAGACAGCGTGCCTGACAAAAAGGGATGTGGATATAAGCTGTCCGCTTGCCGACCGGTCCGGGGCCCGCCATGATTTCTTCCCAACGTTTCGCCCGAAGCGCCGGGGATACTCCTTCGCCCATTACTCCCGGGTGCACTACCCGTTTGCGGGGAAAGGCGCCGCCGAGCAAATCGTCCGTTTCCACGCCAATTAGAATATCCTTTGCTTCCGCAGTGAGTTGGGTAATGCCGCTATTGGCAAGATTTCTCTGATTCACTGTTCATCCTCCTCTGTGTATCGGTTCTGCCTACTTGCGCGGATCAAACAAAAAACTCCTCCAGACTTTAACATCCGAGGAGCTCCAGGCTCTCTATTGCTAGCGTTACAATCATGCAAGCCCATCGAAGACTACCGCATGAATTGCAAAGGCCGTTAAACGAGATTTTATATCAATTATGTGTTGATTTTACCTTGCTGGATTTTCGTTGTCAATATTTATTTTGACATATTTATATTGAATAACCCACTGCCCCTACGCAGAAACTCTGCCGCGATTAATTCTTACCCCGCACAACACAATCTTGTTTCGCTATTGCCGTGATTACATGCAGTCGTCGCAAGGAACTCCAGCATGATCTTCGTCCTGATGCTATCGTAATGTCGAAACAATTTTTCTGCTCGCCCCGGATTGTGATACACTTTCCAATACCCGCAAAATAAGGCTCCGCACCCATTTTTTTCGATATACCCTCTCACGTCTTTCACTGGAATTCCGAGTATGATCCCCATTTCATGCGGAATTCCCTTCTCAAAACGCGACTTTAGTTCAGTCAAAATCGGCAGAACGGCTTGTTGATCCGGGTAACCCTGCAGGCGCAAAAACTCACGGACTTCTCGCTTATGCAACATTTTTTCCATTTGGTTTGAAACATAAAACAGAACCGTTATTTGAAAATCCGAACGCTTCATTTCAAACCACTCGGCTCCGGTCGCGTCACGAATATAGTATTTATATTCGTCCCATAGATCCGCCATATTTCTTGAACAAGCGCTAAACGTCATAATTGACGATGGTTTTACCCCTGTCAAAACAGGTGCTATTTCATAGATAATCCTGGCAAAAATAAAATCCTTCCCGCCCATTTCTCCCAATGCGGCGAAGTAATTCTCCGCCGTGCTATTAAGGCCTTTCACTTTCCCACCCACTTTTTTCTTCCGAATTAATTGATAATATATTTCATTTGTTTATTATTGCATCCTTGGTTTAATTCGTCAACCCCCGGTTTGAAGAATTTCAAATGGTTTGCCCAATTTTCACCTGTTGTCCCAGCTCTGTTTGACCCGCTGTTTACCAGGGGATTACTTGAACTGGGCGCTGGGCTCGTCTTCTTCAAATCGATCAATAAGACGGCATTGAACACAATGATCGGCTTTGCAGCCGGGTCATACTCTACATCGTGTTGGAGGAACTGATTCCGGAAGCATAGAGCAAGGAAGACGGAAGCTCGACCGATGCGGCGACGATGGTCCGCATGATCGGGTTTGCTGTAATGATGATTTTGGACGTAGCACTCGGCTGAACGTTCAAAGCGTTGGGGAACTGCCATTAATTTATAATTGGTTAAAAAAGCAAAACCATCGGCCTCCAGCGAAGTTAAATTTGTCGTCGAAAGCGCAAACCTTCAGCGTTTTCAGTCGAAATTTTGACAACAATTTCTATTGACAATCCGCTTGCAAAATAATAGGATTAAATTGTAATCATTACAAAGTCGCAATTTTCATTTTTGCGCGAAAGAAGTTGTGAGTATGGTAACAATCGACTCTTTTGCCCAAAAGCTTCTGGATCATGGCATCACCCCATCGCGGCAGCGGGTGTTGATTTTGAAATATCTGATCGAGAACCAGTGCCATCCGACTGTCGATCAGATTTTCATCACTCTGCGGCATGCACTCCCCACGTTGTCGAAAGCCACCGTATATAATACGCTCAATACTTTCATCGAGGCGAAGTTGGTCCGCCCGCTTTCCATAGAGGACAAGGAAATCCGCTACGATATTGTGACGGAAAATCACGGACACTTCAAATGCTCAAGTTGCGGCGGCATCGTTAATTTCGCGGTTTATATCGACAGATTTGTTGCAGAAGATCTGCCCGGCTACCAAATCACCGCGAAGAATGTCTATTTCGACGGAATATGCCCCGCTTGCATCATAAAAACAGAAAAATAACGAAGGAGATGATTTCATGAGCGCAGAAAGCAAATGCCCCGTGACAGGAATGACCAAAAAAGCCATCGCCGGCGGTGGCACCTCCAACAAGGAATGGTGGCCGAATCAGCTGAACCTGAAAGTTTTGCACCAACATTCCGCCCTGTCCAATCCGTTGGGCGAAGACTTTGACTACGCCGAAGAATTCAAAAGCCTCGACCTGGCTGCGCTAAAAAACGATCTCCATGCCCTGATGACTGACTCGCAGGATTGGTGGCCAGCTGATTACGGACACTATGGTCCGCTATTCATCCGGATGGCCTGGCACAGCGCAGGCACCTATCGTTTTGGCGACGGTCGTGGCGGCGGCGGTTCCGGCAACCAACGCTTCGCGCCGCTGAACAGCTGGCCCGACAATGTCAACCTTGACAAGGCGCGCCGCTTGCTGTGGCCGATCAAGCAAAAATACGGCAACAAAATATCCTGGGCCGACCTGATGATTCTCGCCGGCAACTGCGCGCTGGAGTCGATGGGCTTCAAAACATTTGGCTTTGGCGGCGGCCGGGTTGATGTGTGGGAACCGGAAGAAGATATTTATTGGGGCTCGGAAAATGAATGGCTGGGCGACAAACGCTATTCCGGCGAACGCGATCTGGAAAACCCGCTGGCCGCAGTTCAAATGGGTCTGATTTACGTAAACCCGGAAGGCCCGAACGGCAACCCGGATCCGGTCGCTTCCGGCCATGATGTGCGCGATACGTTCGCCCGTATGGCGATGAATGACGAAGAAACCGTCGCGCTTGTCGCTGGTGGCCACACCTTTGGCAAATGCCACGGCGCCGGTCCGGCAACCCATGTGGGTCCCGAGCCCGAAGCAGCCGGGATCGAGGAGCAGGGCCTCGGCTGGAAGAGCAGCTTCGGTAGCGGCAAGGGCGGCGATGCAATCGGCAGCGGTATCGAAGGCGCCTGGAAACCGAACCCGATTCAATGGGACATGGGCTATCTGAAAGTGCTGTTCAAGTATGAATGGGAATTGGTCAAGAGCCCGGCCGGCGCTCATCAATGGCTGGCCAAAGATGTTGACGAAGAAGATATGATTGTCGATGCGCACGATTCCGCGAAAAAACAGCGGCCGATGATGACCACTGCCGACCTTTCGCTACGTTACGATCCGGACTACGAACCGATTGCGCGACGCTTTCTGCAAAATCAGGCGGAGTTCGAAGACGCTTTTGCCAGAGCCTGGTTTAAACTGACACATCGCGACATGGGACCACGCTCCCGTTATCTCGGACCGGAAGTACCCGCCGAAGCATTGATCTGGCAAGATCCTGTGCCACCGGTGGACCATGAACTAATTGACGAACAGGATATCGCCGGACTCAAACAGACGATTCTCGCGTCCGGCCTGTCACTTTCCCAGCTGGTTTCCACAGCTTGGGCGTCCGCGTTCACTTTCCGCGGCTCCGACATGCGTGGCGGCGCAAACGGGGCACGTATCCGCCTGGCGCCCCAGAAAGACTGGGAAGTGAACCAACCGGAACAACTCAGGCTAATCCTGGCGGCGCTGGAAAAAATACAGCTGGAATTCAACAGCGCACAAAAAGGCGCCAAAAAAGTTTCGCTGGCCGACCTGATTGTCCTGGCAGGCTGCGCGGCAATCGAACAGGCAGCAAAGAACGCCGGCCAAACTATATCCGTGCCGTTTAAACCCGGCCGCACGGATGCCTCGCCGGACCAGACCGACGCTGCTTCCTTTGGCGTGCTGGAACCAAAAGCGGACGGATTCCGCAACTACCTGAAAGCAAAATACAGCGTATCAGCAGAAGAAATGCTGGTTGACAAGGCGCAATTGCTGAAACTGACCGCGCCGGAAATGACGGTTCTTGTCGGCGGTCTGCGCGTGCTGAACGCCAACCATGGACAGTCAAAGCACGGCGTATTCACCACGCGGCCGGAATCGCTGACCAATGATTTCTTTGTCAACCTGCTCGACATGGGTACGATTTGGAAACCGACGCCACAGGATGAAAATGTATTCGAAGGCCGTGACCGGGCCACCGGCGAACTCAAGTGGACTGGAACCCGCATCGACCTGATCTTCGGTTCGAATTCACAGCTTAGAGCCGTCGCCGAAGTCTACGGCGCTGCGGACGCACAAACGAAATTTCTGCAAGACTTCGTTGCTGCCTGGAACAAAGTCATGAATCTTGACCGCTTCGATCTCGCCTAAAGACTGATAATAGTATCTCTCCATTGACAAGGCCCGGCAAAATTTAGCCGGGCCTTGTTTTGACTGCGCCTCTGTTTACCACAACACAAAAGAGTGTTAACAATTGGCTGGTTGCGAGTCGTGCAGAGCAAGCCTGCTCTCAGCCCAGCTTCCAGGCCAGCAGCACCTCCGTCCCTTCGTTGTTATAAGTCATGCGATCGGTCGTCGACAGCATGATCGGAATCCCGCGCCCCATCCAGGCATCCTCACCAAATGAGAACATATCTTCCGGTTGCGAACGCAGTCGCCGCAGCAGCGCATTACCGGCAAAGCCGATCCGAGAGGTCTGTACCCGTACGATCAGCCATTTGCCCAGTTTGTTGATCCGTAGCCGGGCCCGATGCTGCCGCGCCACCCCGTCGCGACATTCCATCGCGTTGGCCAACGCCTCGTTCACCGCCACTTCCTGCAAGGAGTGCCGTTTTCCGGTCCCTTCCGCCAGCACTTTTGACACTTCACCTTTATAGCGTTGGTAGTCTCCGTAACCATTAAGCCGAAAAACTTTTGGCCATCCGTCGCCTGCCGCCGATTTTTCCGGCAACGCATTGATACGGATGCAAATTGCCGTTGCATCATCACTTCGTTCTTGGCTTTGCGCCAGTTCCTGCAGCAGCACTTGCATCTGTTCATATCCCGCCGATTGGTCCGGCGGTTTTGCCGCGATCAGTCGGGAAAATCCGTCAGTCATAAAGCACGCCGCATCTCCGACCGCCAGTTCCACCGTATACAACTCGTATGACTCGCCGCTGCAGATCCCGAGGTAAAGACCCGGACATTTTTCCATCCCCTGCCGCTCGGCCGTCGCCAGCCAGACCAGCGGCATGCCGGCACAGCACCAACGCAGCTGTCTCGTCTGCAGGTCCAGCTCAAAGCCCAGCGCTCCGGCAAACGTCGACTCATCAAAATACTGACCGGCGCGGCGATTGAGCCAACGCATCTGTTCCGGCAGCGTCAGATCAAGCTCGTTCACCTCCCGCAGCAGCACATGCATCGATGCCGTGTGCAGCGCCGTGGAAAGACCGTGCCCTGTCGCATCCAGCAGATAGCCGCGCAGCAGCGTCCCCTCATAACGCCAGTCCATGAAATACAAATCACCGCCGACATACCCCTGTGGCTGGTAAAGCGTCGTCACCGTCAGATATTTTGACGGTGCGGCAACTTTCAACAACTCGGTCTGCACCCGACTGGCCATTTCCACATCACGCCGCAGTTCCCGTTCACGGCGAACCTCATTGGAAATATCCGTAGTCACGGTCGCAAACTGATTTGGCGCGGTTACAACGACAGAAATCAAAAAGTGTCGGTTCATCGGCCGATAATGGGTCTGAAACTGCTCCGGCGCGCCGGATGTTGCCACCCGGCTATAAACGTCCAGATAAGGCGCTTCTGCAGTCTGATATAAATCTGTCGCCAGTCTGCCTTTTGCCATTTCCCGGCGAATACCCGTGATATCGGAAAAAGCCTGATTACAGTCAAGAATACGATAATCCACGGCTTGTCCCTGCCCGTCAAAAACCAGCTCATGCAACACGACTATTTCCGTCATCGCCGCAAACAAGGAGCTGAGTTTTTTCTCACTCTGAACAATTGCCGTTTCCGTCTGCTTGCGCTGAATGGCCAGTGAGATCTGCGCGGCGACAATATTCAGCACCGTTAGATCCTCCGGACTGAAACTCTGGGCCGCAGTGGTCGAGAATATCGCAACTACGCCAAAACTGTTGCCCTGCGCATCCAACAGCGGCGAGCCGATCCATTCATGGCAATGGGCAATGCTCATTGCCACCTCCCCGCGTCGAATCAGCCCGGCGAGAACCTCCTGCGTAATATGCAGCGGTTTACCTGTCCGCATCACGTATTCGGTCCAGCCCTTACCAATCGGCCGGTTCTGCGGCACGCTACTGATTCCGTCGACCAGATAGGGCCTCACTATCTGACGGTTCACCTCATCCAGCAACGTAATATAAACATGGTCGGCATTCAGCACCCGGCGCACCTGTTGATGCACTGAGAAATAAAACGCATCCAGCGAATCGGCAAAAATCGTCGCCTCGGCGATTTCCCGCAACGCGACCTGAACTTTGGCATTGTAAGTCAGTTGATTTTGAGCCGTCTGGATCTCCTCGTATTGCGCCAGCAGTTCCTGGTTTGCCGCCGTCAGGTCGCCGGTTCGCTCCTCCACCCGTTGTTCCAATGACAGATTGATCGAAACAATTTCTTCGTTCTGTGCCGCCAATTCCTCGTTGAGGGCCCGCAATTCCTCATTAGCAGCCGTTACTTCCCCGGTCCGCTGCGCCACCATCTGCTGCAGGCGGATATTTACCTGTCGTAGCTCCTGCTCCGCTTTATTTCGCTCAGTCACATCGGTTACCATCGAGCAGAGGCATTGCCGACCATCCCACATTACCGGCGTACTGCGTGATTCAACGTCGCGAACCCGCCCGTCCGCCAATCGGTGTTGAAACTCAAAAAAATTACGCCTCTGACTGAGCGCCTTGGTCATTTCTGTCCGCACCTGTTCTGTCGACAACGTATTAATCTCGGCAATGTTTTTTCGCAGCAATTCTGCCCTGGGCCAACCATAGTAATCGGCGGCGGCGGCATTGGCATGAACGATCCGTCCCGATGCAGGATCAAGAATCAGCATCACTGTATGATGTTGATCAAAAATACTTCGGTAGCAGTTTGCCTCATTTTCGCCCGTCATCATTCGATCCTTTCGCCAGTTGCAGATCATTGATTTTCAAAACAATCGTCAGAATAATGTCCGCGCTTTTTCGATTATATTAAATTCAATGCGGCAGCAAACAATTCCTTTTAAGTTGCCACAAGACTTATCCACAGATTTGTCAATAATTCCGTCCAGAACTTACCAACAGCTACCCGCCATCGCCTTCTTTTCATCGGAAATCGGTTGACGTCCACAGGCCAATCAAGCTGATTTCTACGACAGTCTTAACCCATTGCCATAGCAATGAAAACAGACAGACTGATGCATCGGGATATTACAGTAGCTCGGCAGTTTAATAAAAAAAGGATATTACCCCCCACAGGGAGAAATGGAAACTATCCCACCCTTATCTTGTTCTGAAAGGTGCTCTGCCTATGACAAGCTTGCCGCCACGCGTCTGGCAACTCGATTTTTCGCGCGGAATCGCCATTTGTATGATGGCGTCCTTCCATTTTGTATTTAACCTGAATTATTACTGGGATGTCCCGGTAAGTTATCAAAGCGGCTTTTGGTATTATGTCGGCAAACTGTCGGCGATCCTGTTCACTTTCATCGCCGGGGTCAGCGCCTGTCTGAGTTCTCGCCATATTCGCCGGGGACTGGTGGTGCTGGCTTGGGGGCTTTCAATCACGCTCGCGACATATTTTATTGACCCGCAAACCTATATCCGGTTTGGAATCTTGCACATGCAAGGTAGTTGCATGTTGCTGTTCCCGCTATTTCAAAACTTTCGTCCCTCCTGGCTTGTCGCAGCAGGAACAGGTTTGTTCGCCTTAGGAAAATGGACGGCGCAGCTTACCGGACCGGCCATCCTGTTGCCGCTTGGCGTGACTCCGGCCGACTTCCATTCGCTCGATTATTATCCGCTATTGCCCTGGGCCGGGCTTTTCCTCTACGGTACGGCGCTTGGCAAACTGGGTTTTGGCGCGCCGACGTTGCAGTCAAGTCCGCAGTCCTTCTGGGCGCGGCCGTTTACCGCGGCAGGCCGACACTCGCTGGCAATCTATCTATTGCATCAGCCCTTGTTAATCGGCTTACTGTGGATCTGTCATTACTTTTGAGCGTTCCGCGTTACATATTGTTCCGGGATATTTCACAATTTCTTCACAGCTCCATCATCTTGTTCTGCTACCATAGAACCAAAGAGATAGGAGCTGATTTCAATGAAAAAAAGCCTGCTTTACATATTACTTGTTTTTCTTCTTTCTTTTACCGTGGCCCCGTCCCAGGCACTGGCCTGTGCGATGAAACTGACGCCGGAAAGCCCGTCGGTTACCGTAGGTGATGTCGTCACCCTGCGTCTGGAGCTGACCTTGACCCACCGAACCTGTGTGCTGCCAATCGAACAGACAGCGATTAAGGTAGCCGGAGGCGAAATCATCGACCCCGGTGTCTGGAAAAAAGGCAGTCCGAACGTTCTGGAAATCAAGGTAAAGTTCACCCAACCGGGCGATGCCATTGTTCGGATTGAGCGCAACTGTTCCAAAGACGGTTTGCATACGGTCGAGACAAAGGTAAAGGTCACCTCTAAACCGGGAACAGAAGCCGCGTCAGTTCCAGCAGCTTCTGTTCCCGGTGCTCCCACGGCAACGGCTTCTTCAGCGGTTACTACCAGTCCGGTTGCTGCGAGTGCGCCGGAAAAAAGTGGCCGCAGCCTGTCCTGGCAACAGGCTTTGACTGCCTGGTGGCCCTCATATGCCGGGCACTTCCTGTCCTGGCTCGCCGTATTCAGTGCCGGACTGATTTTGTATCTTGGCAAGAAGCATTCCCTACGCAAACCCTTGTTGCTATTTAGTCTATTTTTGACAGGCTTTTATCTGGGCGGCTGCCCAGGCCCCGTCGGTTCATGGTACTACCTGTTGACAGGAAACCGCGGCGTGATGGGCCTTGTCCTTTTCCTGCTGCTGGTTCCCATCTTGTTTTCCCTGTTCTGGGGACGGATTTTCTGTGGCTGGATGTGCCCAATCGGCGCAGCGCAGGAATTAATCAGCATCAAGCGATTTCGCTTCAAAATGCCCACAGCGGTCGATCAACCGCTCAAAAAGTTGAAATACGTACTGCTGGCTGGATTCAGTCTGATCACGCTCTGGACTGGCGTCAACTATTTCGGCCATCACGAGCCCTTTAAAACCCTGTTCAACTTCGACGGTTCAGCGCTGAGTTTCGTCCTGTTGGCACTGGTACTGGCTTGGTCAATTGTGACCGAACGACCTTTCTGTCGTTATATTTGCCCACTGGGAGCTATATTGGCAATTACGTCCCGGTGCAGCCGCTGCAAAATCAATCCAGACCGCAGTTCATGCATTCACTGCCACTTGTGCGCCAATTCCGGATGTTGTCCAACCGGAGCGCTGCGCATGGATAGCGCAGGTCCCGCAGCCTTGCCTATCATCGATGCGGCGGAATGCATCCACTGCGGCAAATGTGAACAAAAATGCCCACGCAATGCTCTTTCGGACAACAACACCGATAAATCTTGAGGAATAAATCAGGGGAGCGCTGAAACTTGCTGTTCGGACGCTCCCGTTTTTGATGCCCCGGCAAAGCCGCCAAGGCACAGCAGCAGCACGTTCTCATCCAGCCCGCAACGAATCAACTCGCGAAAGGTCGCCTTGTTTTCGACCGACACCAGTCGGCTGGCCGTGCAAGATTCGATTTCCATTTCGGATAAGGTTTCCGGTCCCAGAGCGACACCGTAAACGAAGGAAGAAAGATCGGCTCCCCGCCCTTTCAACCGCAACGTCAGCGGCCCCCGCAGCAACACCTCGCCAGCCGCTCTGACCAGGCCCGTCTCCAGCAGTAACAAATCATCCTCGTCCAGCTCCGGCAGCAGCGCGTAGCGGCGCAGGATGCCTACCAGCCGCGCCCTCACCTGTTGTTCAAACAACTTGCCATGCCCCAGATAGCGTTTGCTAAAGATTCGTTCGAGCATTTCCGCCGCATCGCTGCCTGCATCATTGGCGACTATCCCCTGCAAACCGGCAAGCAGCCAGTCCCTCTTCTGCGCCTCGCGCGTACGGCGCGGCCCAGTTCCTGCTGTTTGATACGTATTTGGTCCTCAATCGCCTTTTGCCCGATATAGGGAACCGCGTAGCGGTCAGGGTGCAGCTGGCGGGCGACAAATGCCCGGTACAGCATACAGGACGGCGTAATCGCCGTCGGGAAGCGGCGCAAGTCCTCCACCGTGTGGGCCGTCGGGTCCAACTCGATCCAGCCTGCCCCCATCATTCGGCGCAACAGCCAGTGTGCCCGCCCTGATAAAGAACCGTCGTCAATCGAATCGCCTTCTTCATCGGCCAGTTCAATCATCCGGTCTTCCAGCGCCGCAGAGGGAGAGGCCGATGCCAGATGCGCCGCCCGTAACTACGGCGACTTTGTTTTCAAAATATTGCTTCATGCTTTTTCCTCCTCGATTAACCGTTGGAGATCTCTGCCGCTTGTTTTCACTTCGCCTTGCCATGGCAAATCCCCTTCTCAGCAGACGAGCTTATCCTTGCGCAGGCGTCCAGCCGCCGATGCCGCTAAAATTATTGCCACAGCCTTTTGATGCGATGACAAAGTCAATAAATGCCTGTGAGGCGCGCGACAGATAGCGTTCCTTTTTCCAGGCCAGGCCAAATTCCAAATAGATCGGTTCGGTCAGCGACCGGGTGACCAGACCCTTGCTCTGGGCCACGATTTTATCGATCAAGAAGGAAATTCCCATGCCTTTGGCGACCAACGCTTTATGTGTTTCGACCTGGCTGGAGGATAAAAGAACCTTGGGCGTAAAGCCCTTTTCTTCGCATGCCTGTACGACCGCCAGACGATTATAGGCATCCTCCGTGAACAAGATAAAGGGTTCCTCCCGCAGCTGCGTCAGTTCAATCGTTTTTTGCCTGGCTAAAGGGTGTTTGCTTGGCAGGCAGACGGCGAACTGCTCGCGAGTGATCAGCAGCGTGCTCAGCACCGAGGGCGTCTGGTGCAAATTGACGATGGCCAGGTCCAGTTGCCCCCGTTCCAAAAACTGGCGCAGCGTTTTGGACCCGTCTTCGATGATTGTGATCTGCAGATTTGGGTATTGCGCCGTAAAAGCAGCCAGGATGTTGGGAAACAGAAAAGAAGCGATCAGCGGCGGCACGCCGATTTTCAGCGTGCCTTTTTGCAGGTCACGGTATTGCTGCGCCTCGGTGACGGCATCCTGCAACTGCAGCAGAATGCCGGATACTTTTTCCCAAAAAACAACGCCTTCGGTTGTCAGAAGCAACTGTTTTTGACTGCGATCAAACAGCTGAACGGCAAGCTGTTCTTCCAGACGCTGGATGGCAATGGTGATGGTGGACTGGGACACATGCAGGCGTTCGGCGGCACGCGTGATATTGCCAAGTTTGCCGACCATCTGGAAATATTCAAGCTGTCGTATGTCCATCGGTTACCTCCCGCACTATTGATTTTTTCAATTATAACATGGTAAATATGAATTTTTCTTGCGTGAATAAAACGAATATACTGGAATTGCCAGAAAACATGACCCCGGAAGCAGGACCACCCGCTCGCGGTAATAAGCAGAAGGAGGATTTTGAGATGGAGAACCAAGACGCTACAAAGTTGTTGACCGGTACAATAGCGAAATTCATAGGCCTGGTCGGAAAAAGGCTGCCCGATGACGTAACGGCAAAGCTGAAGGAACTGAGCGACAGCGAAACCATGCCGATGGCGAAAATGATTTATCAATCGATGGAAAAGAATCAGCTAGCGGCCGAGGAATTAAACCGTCCCTCTTGCCAGGACACCGGCCTGATCCAGATGTTTGTCCGGGTCGGCACAAAATTCCCCTATATCGATGAACTAAAAGAGATTCTCAAAGATTCAGTGTTCATCGCGACCCAGGATGCGCCGCTGCGTCATAATACGGTGGAGACGTTTGATGAAGTGAATACCGGCACCAATACCGGAACTGACTCGCCCTGGCTGTACTGGGACATCATCCCCCACAGCGACAAGCTGGAACTGGACGTGTACATGGCCGGCGGCGGCTGTTCGCTGCCAGGCCAGGGCAAAACCCTGATGCCGGGCGAGGGCTATGAAGGCGTCGTAAAGTTCGTTCTGGATGTCATGACCTCCTATGGGCTCAATGCCTGCCCGCCGCTGCTAGTCGGAGTCGGCATCGGCACTTCGATTGATTCTGCGGCTTTTATGGCCAAGAAGGCGTTGATGCGTCCGGTAGGCAGCCACAATGCCAATCCCAAGGCGGCCGCGTTGGAAGATCAAATGGTGGCAGCGATCGATTCAATCGGCCTGGGACCCCAGGGACTGACCGGCTCCAAATCGGTCATGGGCGTCAATATTGTCAATTCCGCCCGGCATCCTTCGGTTATCTCCTGTGCACTGAACATTGGCTGCTGGTCCCATCGTCGCGGAACGATTATTTTCAACAGCGATTTGAGCTATCAATCCAGCACACACAAGGGGGTTGCGTTATGAAAAAGATCCTGAACACACCGGTGAGTGACGAAGATCTGAAAGACATTAAAATCGGCGACGTGATCTACCTCAACGGCCATATCATCACCTGCCGCGATGTGGCGCACCGCAGACTGATCGAACTGGGCCGGGAATTGCCAGTCGACCTGAAAGGCGGCGCCATTTTCCACGCGGGTCCGATCGTGCGGAAAATCGCAGGAACGGACGACAAATATGAAATGATTTCCATCGGACCCACGACCAGTATGCGGATGGAGAAATTCGAAAAGGAATTCATCGAACAAACCGGCGTAAAAATCATCGTCGGCAAAGGCGGCATGGGTGTCAATACCGAGGCCGGCTGCCGGGAAAACAAAGCGCTGCACTGCGTGTTCCCCGCTGGCTGTGCCGTGGTCGCGGCGACCTGCGTCGAGGAAATCGAAGCCGTGCACTGGCTGGATCTGGGCATGCCGGAAGCGCTGTGGGTCAGTCGCGTGAAGGAGTTCGGTCCGCTGATCGTATCGATCGATGCCGAAGGCAACAATATTTTCGAGCAGAACAAGGTCGAGTTTAACAAGCGGAAAGAAGCCGCCATCCAAAGCCTGTACCCGAAAGTGAAGTTCATCAAATAGCCGGCGGCTAAACCAGGTTCGACAGCCCTCGACGTTCTTATCTGAATAGGTGCGTCGGGGGCCTTGTTGTTATCGGGCGTTAATGCAAAATGACAACTGCAAGGAGGAACTTATATGGATAAAGACTTAAGAAACGGGATAATCACGGTAGCCATCGGCGTCATCCTCTGGTTCCTGCCGGTTCCGACCGGCCTGAAACCCCAGGCATGGCATCTGCTGTCCATTTTTATCGCCACGATCATCGGATTTATTCTGCAACCGCTACCGATTGGCGCCGTTGCCTTCATTGCGCTGAGCATCGCCGGCCTGACGAAAACCCTGACCCCGGCCGAGGCGCTGAACGGATTCGGCCAGAGCATCATGTGGCTGATTATCTCCGCTTTCTTATTTGCCCTCGGCTTTATCAAAACCGGCCTCGGCAAACGCATCGCCTACAAGATCATGGGAGCAATCGGCGACAGTTCGCTGAAACTCGGCTATGCGATGGTGCTCAGCGACCTGGTCATTTCACCGGCGACCCCGTCGAACACGGCCCGTGCCGGCGGCATCATGTATCCGATCGTGCGCAGCCTCTGCTCGGCGTTTGGCTCAGAACCGGGCGACTCGTCGCGAAAAATCGGTTCCTACCTGATTAAAACTGCGTTTGCCGGCAATACCATCACCTCGGCGATGTTTTTGACTTCGTGCGCGCCCAACACGTTGGTAACCGTCCTCGCCCTGCAAACTGCCAAGGTTGAGATCAGCTGGGGGACCTGGGCGCTGGCGGCCGTGCTGCCCGGCCTGATTTCACTGGCCATCGTGCCGTATCTGCTGTATAAGATCTATCCGCCGGAAATCGATAAAACGCCGGAAGCCAAAGAAATCGCCCGCAAAGAACTGGAGAAGATGGGACCGATGTCGCGCGGCGAAAAGATCGTCAGCGGCGTGTTCGTTCTGGCACTGGTACTCTGGGCTACCGGCAGCATCACCAAAATCGACGCGACCATCGTTGCCATGCTGGGTGTCGGCATCATGCTGATGGGCAAGGCGATCGACTGGCAAGACGTGGTCGCCGAGAAAGGCGCCTGGGACACCCTGATCTGGATGGGCGGACTGATCAGTCTGGCCAGCGCCTTGACCAAATACGGGATTATCGCCTGGTTCGCCAAGCTGATCGCTGGCGCTCTGGTGGGAATCCCCTGGACGATTTCGCTGGTCATTTTGCTATTGGCCTACATGTATTCGCACTATGCCTTCGCAAGTTTATCGGCCCATGTCACCGCGATGTACGCCGCGTTCCTGGCGGTGGCGGTCGGCGCCGGAGCACCGCCGTTCCTGGCTGCGATGAGTCTGGGCGTTATTTCCGCCCTGTTTGGTGGCCTGACCCACTACGCGACCGGGCCTGCGCCGATTTATTTCGGTTCGGGCTATATCCCTCAAGGAACCTGGTGGAAACTCGGTTTTATCCTTTCGTTGGTCAACCTGATTGTCTTCATCGGCTTCGGTTCCTTCTGGTGGAAACTCGTCGGACTCTGGTAATAATTTAATCACGTAAACTTAAGGAAACACTGAATAAATCCGAGCATCGTTGCTTTTCATTGTTTCAGTGTTTCCTTAAGCACACCACGCCGTCTAAATCATTACATGGTAAAAGTTCGTTTACCTCCTTTTGCTGGTATGCAAAAAATTTAGCCCGTGAATAATGGAGGCAGAGATGGCGATTAAACTTGTAGTCGTTGGCGCAAATGAATCTTCTGCACTTGAGCTTGAAAATGTCATTGTCAATACACTTGGCGATTTAGTGGAGACGCAAAGGTATACTCTAGATGATTATGGCAAATTTCCGGCGGATATGTACGTGTGTTTTAGCTCGCGTGAACAAGAATTTATAAATCGACATGGAAGTGAAAAAGTATGTTCGATAGAAATGCGGGCACCCGCCTCATTTTTTATAAAAATAGCTGGGATACCTCCTGGTGAAAACGTCATCATTTTCAATAATAACAAAGGCGGCGCCGATGTTATTCTGAAATACATAAATGCGTATCAGATAAATCATGTTACCTTTGAAATAGTTGCACTTGAGGGAAATGCTGAAGATACTATCAAACAGAAGTTGTCGCAGGCGAAATATGTTATTGGCAATGAAGGTTATGTGTCCCAGGGTATGGTGTTATACACGAAGTATGGAAACGTGCTACGGTCAGACCTGAAACCAATTTCCAGTCCACCCCGAGAAGGAACCCCAGATTCAATCAGTAAGATGGCAAGAAAAATCATTGTTGCTGTACAGCGACAAGACAGCAACCGACTTCTTTTAAAACAGGCACATCGAATCAATGAAGCCATTACTCATGTGGCAGCTACAGTAGAGCAATTGAACGCGTCACAGGAAGAGTTGGCTTCTACAATGCAAGAAGTTGCCAAGTTATCAAGGCAGGCTTCGATGGATGTAAAAAACACCCACCAAATATTAGACGTTATACGGCAGATCGCAAGCCAGACAAATCTCCTCGGACTCAACGCAGCTATCGAAGCGGCCAGAGCAGGCGATCACGGGCGCGGCTTTGCAGTGGTTGCTGACGAGGTGCGGAAATTATCTTTTCAAAGTACGGATTCCGCTAAAAATATCACTAGATTGCTAGAACAGATGAATTCTTCTATTGGTTTGGTAATCAGCAATACTGGCCAAACAGCGATAATTACCCAAGAGCAGGCTCAGGCTACTCAAGCTATTACTCATATGATTAATGAATTGCAACAAGTTAGTGAGGAGATGCTTCAGTTATCGCAGGGAAAATAGATCAGATAAAGCGGCAACAGAATAATTAAAGCCAGAAAAAGCCCGACCCTTACTAAAAGTAACCCACCTAAAAAAACAGGGGCTGCGTGAGAAACTTTTTGACAAGTTCTCGCGCAGCCCCTGTTTTGTTTTGTTTTGTTTTGTTTGCTTTTGCCTGCTTACAACTTGCCGCCTTGCCGTTTTTACACTTGACTAAAGTCGCGCCAGACCGTTTTAAATTTCTTGATGCCGATTTCAAACCGGCCATGAGCCGAATATACCCGGCGAAAATTTTCATTCTGCCGGCTGCGCGGTTGCTTCTGCCCCATATCGGCCAGCACGCTGGTAATCTGGAACGCCATCTCACTGAGGCCGACGACATCTTTGGAGCGATGGACCACATCACCCAGGTTCACCTGGCAAGTCGACCACAGACCCGCTTGCTGCACCACCTGAATCAACATGGCAATCTCCACGCCATAGTTGACCGGGATCTTCATCTTGAGCAAATCGTTGCGATAAATCGCGACCGCCCCTGACAAAGGCTGGATATAACCGGACAGTTCCGGCATGAACGTATTAATCCAGGGCCGGGCCAGCAGTTCGGTCACCCTACCGCCGCCGACTTCGATGCCGGACGCCTCAACGCGGACCGGCCTGGAAAAATAGCCTTTGGAATAACGAATGTCGGCAGTAGTCAACAACGGGCCAAGCAGTCCGTAAAAAAACCGAGGTGTGATTGTCTCGATATCGGTGTCGATCCAGGCCAGGATATCTGCATCAGTCACCAGCGCGCTCTTGAACATCGCCTCGCCTTTACCGCGAAACGTGCCCAACTCCGGCCGCACCTGCGGGTGAAGATACACGGGAATTCCATAGGATCTGGCGATATCGGCCGTATTATCGGTCGATACGGAATCCATCAGGATCACTTCGTCGATAATTCCTGCCTGCTGCACTTCCAGCGCTGTTTTAATTACTTTTCCGACAGTTTTTTCTTCATTGAGGCTCGGCAATACCACAGCGATTCTTATGCCACGTTTCTTTTTGCAACTTCGCAGCATTGCCGCCAAAGCAAAGTCAGTCGCATCGTAGGTGCGCGCCCTCACCCATTTATTGATTTCGTCGGCTTCGTCAAAATCGATGTCGCTCATCGGTCCCCGCACGATGGTCAGGCTACCGCCATAACTGATGCGAATTTTTTCCTGCAGCGGCAAAACTTCGGATGCCGTCAGCGGCGCGCCAAAGAAAAGCATCTGATAGTCGCCGCCGATATTGGCTAGCAGCTCGGGCAGTGAAGACTCGCGCCGCCAACTGACGGTGACATGGTCAAACATCGCGTTGGCCGGGGCGACAACGGTCGAAAGGAATATTTCTTCCAGTTGAGGCAGTTTTTCTTCCAGATGGATGATCTGCAAGTCCCGGACGCCTGAACGAGCCAATAGATCCAGCACGGAACGGGCATTGCTGCCGCCGCGTAGCACCGCCGCCAGAGTCCCTTCGCGCCAGCCGTCAGTCACGGCCACGATGCCCTCCAGGTCGTAGTCGGTCTCCTGCCATTCGGCAAAGGAGTAAAACGCGAACGGCTGAGCCGCATCCTGCGAAATAGCCGGCCAGTCATATCCTGTGTTTTCTTTCATTTAACGACTCCCTTTACCTGCAGCCTGATGTTCCACACGTTCCATTCGATTAGCGTACCGGGATGATTTCGACCCAATAACCATCAGGGTCGGCGATGAAGTAAATTCCCATGCCCTTGTTTTCATAGCAGATGCAGCCCATCTGTTTGTGCAGTTCATAAGCCTGGTCAAACTCAGCCACCCGAAATGCCAGGTGAAATTCGTTTTCGCCTAGATTATACGGCTCGGTGCGGTCTTTCAACCAGGTCAGTTCGAGCAAATGCTCGGTCTTGCCGTCACCAAGGAATACCAGTGAAAACTCGGGCTTTTCCTTGCGGCGGACCTCCACCAGCCCCAGAGCCTGTTTATAAAACGCCAGACTTTTCTCCAAATCGAGTACATTGAAGTTGTTGTGGGCAAAAGTAAATTGCATGCAAACTGCCTCCTTAAAATAATGTAGTATACAATGCTTGCCTTCAATTATATCATCAGACGGCTAGCCTCGGGCAACTGCTTTCGGGGGCCGGCAGGACTTTGCCGCGTCGGGGACGAATCACAATAACAACGCACATACTGAGAAAGGACGGTTATTTCCCATGCTCCGGATTACCAGCCTAAAACTTGGCTTTGCCAACGCCACGCTCATTCAGGACCAGGGTGCCGTCCTCGTAGATACCGGTACGCCTGCCAGCTTCGACGAGTACCGCCGTCAGTTCGCCGCCCTGCAGCTGGAACCGCAGGACCTCCGCCTGATCGTGATCACGCACGGTCACGCCGACCATTTCAGTTATGCGGCCGAACTGCGAGAGTTCACCGGCGCGCCGGTTCTGTGCCACACGCTGGCTGTTCAGGCTTTGCGTACCGGACAATACCCGCCGGTCCAGCCGCGCAACGAACTGGGTGAAAGCGTACGACGGATGATTGCCGGCCAGGCGCCACAAGCCCGGAAAACGCTGGAGCCGGACCTGGTCATCGATGGCGATTTCGATCTCGCTTTTTACGGCGTGCGCGGCAAAATCCTCGCCACGCCGGGCCATAGCCCCTGTTCTCTGTCGGTGCTGCTGGATTCCGGCGAAGCGATTGTCGGCGACCTGGTGGTTTCTTCGCCGTTTTCCGGTCGGGCGACTCTCGCCTATTTTGCCGACGATCCGCCGCGTCTGTTCGACAGTATCCGCTATCTGCTGCAGTCGGCCCACACTTTTTACAGCGGGCATGGCGGACCGTTCAGGGCCGCCGAAGTCGCTGCCGCCCTGTCATCAGATTAGCTTGCTCAACATTTTGTATCTTATGCACAACAAATTTGTTTCGATTTGTCCCATTTGAACATAGACGCGGTCAGTCGATTTTGCTATGGTTACAGTAATAATTGCAACTATATATTCTCTGGCACCAGCAACGCAGCTGGCGGATATCGCATCCGCCGGCTTTTTTATTCTTGGCTGCAAGCTGATTCGGCAGGGTTCCGGCACGATGCGCGTCGAGCCTGGCGCCCACTTGCAGTTCGA
>Ga0351900_1052_pt1 | contig 35696 bp, 26 predicted proteins | sample BONcelHT113001D3_FD_205827 | JGI IMG/M metagenome (GOLD analysis project Ga0351900, IMG submission 205827) | Enriched cells from coal bed in the Powder River Basin, Montana, United States - BONCAT cells T11 rep1 HSBNCT.T11.300.1.D3 ...
CCGAACTGGAAAAAGCAGGCGAACAATTGCTGGCCAATCCGCGCAATACCGCTGCCGGAACCCTTAAAATGAAAAATTCAAAAGTGGTGGCCTCGCGAAAACTAGATGCTTACTTTTACTATATTCTTGGTAAAGATTTGTTATTCGATGGGCATTACGAAAGCCTGCAAAAAGCAAAGGAATGGGGTTTCAAAATTTCGGAGGCCACAGAAATCTGTAAAAATCTTGATAAAGTTTTTGCTTTCCTCAAAAAATGGGATGTTGAGCGCCACCATCTACCGGTGGCAACTGATGGCGTTGTAATAAAAGTAAACTCAAAAAAATTACAGGATAATTTGGGGTTTACAGCCAAATCGCCGCGCTGGGCAATTGCGTATAAATTTAAGGCCGAAAATGTTGCCACTCAACTTCTGGATGTTGTTTACCAGGTGGGAAGAACAGGAGCAGTGACTCCAGTAGCGATATTGGAACCTGTTCAAATTGCCGGAACAGTTGTAAAAAGGGCATCACTTCACAATGCCGATATTATTGGGAACCTTGATTTGCATTTGGGCGACATGGTTTTTGTGGAAAAAGGAGGCGAAATCATCCCGAAAATCACTGGCGTTGACATAACCAAACGCCATCCAATGTTTCAAAAAGTAAAATTCATAGAAAACTGTCCGGAGTGTGGAACGACTTTGGTAAGAACAGAAGGTGAGGCAGCTTTTTACTGCCCGAATGATGATGGATGCCCGCCGCAAATTAAAGGTAAAATGGAGCATTTTGTCAGCCGGGACGCGATGGATATTGAGGGTTTGGGAAAAGAAACAATAAAACTTTTTTATGACAAAGGATACCTGAAAAATATAACCGATATTTTCAGCTTAGAAAAACATGAATCACAGTTAATTGGTTTGGAGACAATAAAAATAATCAATGATGATGGAACCGAAGCATCTCCTGAAATTCCAATAGAAAGATTACTCTATTGTTTCAAAACTACTTTAACTTTAACAATCTTTGAAAAATTAATTCAATCTGTCCCTAAAAACCTTATATTCAGTATTTCGGCAGTTGAAATGGCGAAATTAACTGGAATTAAGATTGAAAATTGCAATAAAATTGTTTCACTTTTTAAAAGTGAATTATCAATAAAGTCAATTTTTAATTCTTTGAAAGAAACAGAAACTACTTTCAGTTTCACAAATTTATTAATTCATTTAGTTGGCTTACTTCCTCATAAAGCAGAACTAATTAATGAACATTTTAAATACTTTTATTTTTATATTAAAGCGACAACTAACGAATTTGAAAAAATTGAGGAAATAGATCTTTTTGACATTGGAAAAATTAATGATTTCATAAGCCGAAAAGATATTATTCATGATAAATTGAATCATCTAAGTAAAATTAGTATTCAGCAAAAAACTTTTGAGAATATTATAGCCGGAATAGAAAAATGCAAGGAAATTCCATTTGAAAAAGTTTTATTCAGCCTTGGAATCCGTTATGTTGGGGAAACTATTGCAAAAATACTGGCCAAATCATATAAAAACATTGACAATCTTATTGCAGCTTCATTTGATGATTTGAAAAATGTTGATGGAATTGGTGAAAAAATTGCAGTAAGTATTAAAGACTATTTCTCGGTTGAGAAACACATTAAACAAATTGAAATTTTAAAGGAATTCGGATTAAATTTTGAACTAAAAGAGAAGCTTTCAACTGAAGAAAAGATTCTTACCGGATTTACTTTTGTAGTTAGTGGAAATTTCGGCTTTCCTCAGATCAGAGAAAACTTAAAAAACAAAATTGAAGAATTGGGAGGAAAAGTGTCATCAAGTGTTACAGGAAATACAAACTATCTGATTGCCGGAGAAAAAGCCGGACCAGATAAAATAAGCAAAGCAATAAAACTGAATATAAAAATATTAAACAAAGAAGAATTCGAAACTCAATTTAACCTTATATGAATCCTCTACATTTCACAGCATTAGATTTTGAAACAGCAACACTTGAACACAATAGTATTTGCCAGGTTGGAATAGTTGTGGTTAGAAATGGTATCATTACTAAAAAATACTCTTCATTGGTTAAACCACCAAATAATGAATTCGCATATCACAATATTAAAGTTCATGGAATTGAACCGTTTATGACAGAGAATGCTCCATCTTTTTATGAAGCTTGGAGTGAATTTTCTAAGTACATTATTGACCAACATTTGGTTTGTCACAATGCATCATTTGATTTAACGAAATTGGAAGGTTCTTTGAATTATTACATGATTCCTCTTCCAAAATTCACATTCTCCTGCACTATGTCAATTTTTGGAGGAAGTCTCGATAATTGCTGCAAAGAACACGATATTAATTTTTTCAACCACCATGATGCATTATCAGATGCTGAAGCTTGTGCACGACTGTATCTAAAGTTTTTAGAAAGGAAAGGTGAAATTATTATTCAAACCACAAATAATTTACCATATTCGATTAAGAAAGTTGATAAAATAGACCTAATACCAGATTTTGAACACGCCAATGTGAATAGTCATTTTTATAGAAAAAAGGTTGTTTTTACAGGGGATTTAAGAAATTTTACTCGTCAGGAAGCAGCACATTTATTAAAGGAATTAGGAGCTGATGTAAACACAAGTATTAGTAAAAACACTGATTTTGTGATAGTAGGAAATAATCCGGGACCTTCAAAAATGGAAAAAATTGGAGTATTAAGAATACCTATCATCTCAGAAGACGAATTTTTAAAAATGCTGGAGTAAAGAATAAAACACTCATAAAGTTACCCAAAATGGTAACATTATATTATATTTGCAAACAGAAATGCGAATTATTAAAGAAAAAACATTAATTGATCTTGTGGTAAGTAAGAAGTATTCTACTGCCACAGAATCATTAAAAGCATGGATTTTTGAGGTTAGAAAAGCAGACTGGGGCAACTCAGGTCAATTAAAAGCGAAATACCGCAATGCCAGTATTATTGGAAATAAACGCGTGGTTTTCAATATAAAAGGAAATGATTTCAGACTAATTGCTGATGTTGAATATGAATTAAAATTAGTCTTCATTGTTTGGTTTGGAACTCATGAGGAATACAATAAAATAGATGCAAAAACAATTCGATATGAAAAATAGTATTTTAAAAACAAAGGAAGATTATGATATTGCCTGTGAAAGAGTTTACGAAATTATTCACAGCTCTGAAAATCCAATTAGGCCTGACTCAATAAAAGGTGAGGAATTGGAGCTTTTGTCGTTATTAATTGAAAATTATGAAAAGGAAAATTTCAGTTTAGAAGCGCCAACCCCAATTGAAGCAATAAAATTCAGAATGGAACAAATGAATTTAAAACAAGCAGAAATTGCTCCTTTGTTTGGTGGAAAAACAAGGGTATCTGAAGTGCTGAATGGGAAAAGACCTTTGACTTTGAAAATGATAGCATTACTTCACAAATATCTCGAAATCCCGTTTGAATCTTTGATAACCGAAAATTACAAATACAATCTGTCAAATTTAGGTAAGGAGCAATTAATGAAAATCCCTTCAATTAAAAAATTACAAAGTGGCAAAAATATAGCAATTGCATAAAACAATATTTATTTTTGCGGCCACATGACAATCAGGGATATCAAAGAAAAAATAGCGAGAAGGAAATTAGCCAAAATCATTTCAAATATCGAACGTAGTCCGGTGTTTCCAAATATCAATACTGTCAAAACAATTGGTGTTATCTGGCAACCAACTCAAAAAGAGGCATTTCAGTATTTGAAAAGTTACTTTAACCGCGAGCAGGTCATTTTCAGGGGTTTTTGTGTATTTGAGGAAATTACCAATCCGCACCAGGATGCAAACACGCTCACAGTGAAAGACCTCGACTTTTGGGGATTGCCAAAAAAAGAGAAAGTGGATGAATTTACAAGCATCAGGTTTGAAGTTCTGTTCAATATTGCGATGGAAGATAACCTGGTACTCGATTATATAACAGCACTTTCGCAGGCACGTTTTAAAATCGGCAGTTCAGAAAATGTAAACAATTATTTTGACCTGAATATTAATATTGGTGAAAACCAGGATTCGATGTACCTTGCCAAACAGCAAATTTTCTATCTTGCGCAACTAAATAAAAAATAATTGAATGAGCCAACTATTTAAAGGAGCGGGAGTAGCGTTAATTACCCCGTTTACAGATAAAAACCAGGTAGATTACAAAGCGTTTGAAACCATAATCGAAAACCAGGTTCAGGGCGGAATGGATTATCTCGTTGCATTGGGAACCACTGCGGAATCTGCAACGCTTACCTCAGAAGAAAAACTGAATGTAATTCAATATACCAAAGCAAATTCGGGAAAATTACCGGTAGTTGTTGGAATGGGCGGCAATGATACGCAAGCGATTATCAATCAGATTAAAAAGACTAACTTAGACGGAATAAGCGGATTGTTGATTGTTACACCTTATTACAACCGTCCATCGCAGGAAGGTATGTTCAGGCATTATACAGCAATTGCAAATGAAAGTCCGCTGCCAATCATTTTATACAATGTTCCTTCGCGCACCGGTGTAAATCTTGAAGCCGAAACCGTTGTCAGGCTGGCTGAAGCATCCGACAAAATTGTTGCTTTAAAAGAAGCGTCGGGAATCATGTCGCAAATTGCAACCATTTCAAAATACACACCCGATAATTTTACAATGATTTCAGGTGATGATGTTTTGGCGTTACCCACAACCACCATCGGCGGTAAAGGCTTAATATCTGTGATTGCCAACGCTTTGCCAGCCAAAGTGAGCAAACTGATGCACCTTGCATTGGAAGGAAATTATCCTGAAGCCACAAAAATTCATTTCGAAATGATTGACCTGTTTAAACTCATTTTTAAAGAAGGAAACCCGGGGGGAGTAAAAGCTTTAATGCATTACCAGGGCACCATTGAAAACGAACTCCGCTTGCCACTATACAAAATTAGCGATGCCACTTACAACGAAATAAAAGAGGCATACCTGAAACTAAAATAAAAATACTAACAATCCGTTCTTGATAAAAAGGAAAAAATAAAACCCGATTTTTTCCTTTTTTTATTTTTTGATTTCTATTTTGCGGGAGATTTAAATCTCGCTGATAAAAATTTTCTGTTCAGCTAAAAAATGGATGCATGAAGAAAACCGGATTAATTGTATTGATTGGCATTGTTTCGCTCATATTTTTTGTTTCATGGCAACAATACGTTTTAAGCACTCCACTAACCGGCAATCTGCCCGATTCACTTGCATCTGAACCCATTCCGGCCGTTATTCCCCCACACCTCGAAATTGAAGAAATCATTCATCAATACGATAGTTTGATTACTGCTGAAATTAAGGCATCGGGCACCGTGGGTGCAGCAGTGGCGGTTGTTTACCGGAATGAGGTGGTTTATACAAAATGTTTTGGCGTAAAAAAATCGGGAACAAAGGATTTGATTAATGAAAACACCATTTTCAGGCTGGCCTCGGTATCGAAACCAATTTCGGGAGTTTTGGCCGGAATGCTTGCCGATGAGCAGGTTATTTGTTTCGACGATAAAGTAGCCGAATATATTCCGGGCCTCAGGTTAAAAAACCAGAAAGTGACAGATGAATTAACCATCAGAAATTTGCTGACTCACACCACCGGACTGACAGCACATGCATACGATGATTTGGTGGAACAAAAAGTACCGGTAAGCCAGATAATGAACAAACTTTACCTGGCTAACACTCCGGCAATGCCGGGGCAGGTTTATGCATACCAGAATGTGATGTTCAGTTTGCTTGATACCATTGTGGCCTGTAAAACAGGTAAAAGTTACTGCGAGGTATTGAAAGAAAAAGTGTTCATACCGTTTGGAATGAATGATGCCTCCACTGGTTTTGAATCGTTCAGGGACAGCGAAAATAAGGCGCTACCCCACTCAGGAACAACCCTGATAAAACTTAACGACCGTTATTACAACACAACTGCTGCTGCCGGGGTAAACGCAAGTATTTCCGACATGAAAAATTTTCTCCTTGCATTACTGGACAATGAATATTCTGCAGTAAACGAAAATGTGGAAGAGATGATTTTTACACCTTATGTTCAAACCGAATTGAGGCCGGGTTATTTCTCTCAATGGGATAAAGTGGATTCAAAAGCTTACGGAATCGGTTGGAGAATTGTGGATTACAAAGGCCGGAAAATTGCCTATCATGGCGGATTTGTTAAAGGTTACCGGGCAGAAATTGCATTGTGCAAAAACGAGCAGATTGGCATTGTTTACCTGTCAAACTCACCTGGGGGCATCTCAGCCCGAAGTGTGCCTGAATTCATTAACCGGCTGTTTTCTTTTAAAGATCAGCAAAAATTGGCCACAAATCCGATTCCATCCGGAAACAATCTGAATTAAATCCTGTTTGAAAAAACCAATCAAATCAACTATCCATTTTTCTCTTCTCAAAATACCACAATTAAAAAAAGTGTAAGGATTCTCAAAAAAGTGTAAGGATCTTTCAAAAAAGTGTAAGCATTCATCAAAAAATTGCTATTCACTGCCCCTCAATTTATCTGAACTTTGATTCAGTGATTAATTCATTTTTTTCAATAATAAACAACTTTAAAATTTAAAGCCATGAAAACAATTATTTTTTTCTTTTCGTGCATGATGTTAACTGTCATTGCATTAGGGCAGGACCAGAAATCGAATCTGGGAGAAGTAAAAGTTACTGCACCAAAATTTGCTGGAATCGAAAACGCGGTAGAAATACTGAATGGAAAGGCATCGGAAACAATTAATGTTTACCTGTCCAAAAATTTCGATTTTCCTGTCTATAGCAAAGTGATTCCTGAAGGTACAGAAGTTATTCAGTTTACAGTCACTCCGGAAGGTAAATTAACCGACTTCGTAATTATCAACAGCGTTTCACGCGAAATTGACCAGGAAATGATCAGGGTTTTGCAAACAACCAACGGCATGTGGATTCCGGGATTAAACAACAATCTGCCGGCCGAAATGACCAAAGAAGTTTCTCTGGCTTTTTATGCAGGAAACAACTCTTCAAAATCGGTTACCCAAATCTTTACGGAAAAGGCTACCCCCTATTTTATTAATGGGAGCAAAATTCTTTTTGAAAAACACAATCCAAAAAAGGCCATGAAAAATTTCACCAGGGGCATCAATTATTTGCCTTATGACAAAAACCTGCTAATAATGAGGGGTATTTGCCGTTTTGAAGCAGGAGATAAAAAAGGTGCACATCAGGACTGGGAAAGGGTAAAAACTTTAGGTGGTTTTGATATTGAAAATGATTACCTGACTGAAAATGCAAAGGGACTAAAAAGTTACGATGAGTTGACAAGTGTGTTTAAGAAATAAAGAAGTACTCTGAATGCTTTACTGAAAAATTCAGTTTTCAACGCATCTCTTTACAGGGATGCGTTTTTTATTTGTTATGTACAATTAATTTTCAGCAAATTATTCGTAAATTAGGACACTAATTAACGTTAACCATGAATCTATATCTAACAGAAGATAACGAATTTATAGAACAATTATCCAAAATTGTTCTTGATAACCTGGGCAACGATAATTTTGGTGTAAAAGAATTTATAACTGCCACAGGTCTCAATCGTAATTATTTAAGCCGCCGTATTAAATCAATTAAGAATATTACTGTTAACCAGTTTATTACTGAAGTACGTTTGGAAAAAGCCCGTGAATTTTTGATTGAAGGAACATACAATGCAACAGAGGTTTCGTACAATGTGGGATTCAGCAGTCCCTCCTACTTTACCAGATGCTTTCACGATTTTTACGGATACCCTCCAAGCGATATAAAAAATCATTTAAAACAGGAAAAAACTGAAAAAACTGAATCAAAAATTCCTGAACCGAAACCTGCCCGGAAAAAGCGATGGGTGCAGGTGGCAATTTCAGCAGTCGTTTTGGTAGTTATATCTGTTATTACGAGCGAGGTATTCTATTACAGGCCTTTTGAAAAAGGAAAGGAGAACAATGAAAATACCATTGCCATAATGCCCTTTGTAAACGACAGCGGCGAAGAGTTTGCTCCATTTACTGCCTGGATGGGGATTGAAATCGGCAACAAACTCAGCAAAATTGAAAACATGCTGGTGGTGCCGCAATCGACAACCGAAACCTATCGTGACTCAAAAAAAGGCAACCGCGACATTGCCCGTGATTTGATGGTTGACCACATCCTGCGGGGACGAACCATTAAAACCGGCGATAAAATTCTGCTAAATGTCGAATTGATTGACACAAAAACCGGTCAGTCTAATTTAACCGAGGTGTATGAACGTGATTTGAATGTCACCGAAGAAGCCACATTAAACCGGATTTTCGAAATTTGTAATGATGTTGTTTTTCAGATTTCGGAAGCGTTTCAAACAAAATTAACTGCCGAAGAGAAAAAACAGGTTGCCCAAAAATCCACTCAAAATCCGGAAGCACTTCAATATTTCCTGCAGGGAACCCAGTTGTTTTTAATGTTAAAAAACGCACCAAATAAATCATATACCAATCCAAATCGTTACATATACATCAACGAAGCAATAAAAACCTTTGAAAAATGTATTAATCTTGATTCAACTTATAGCGATGCCTATGTTAAACTTGCCCAGATTTATTTCAGTTTTCTTTATCCTCATACTTCCGATTTACCCCTTAGATACCTATACCAGGATTCAGGAATGATGTTTATTGAAAAGGCATTGCACTTCAATAAAAATCATATTGAAGCAAATGTGAATAAAAGAAATTATTTAATTTCAAAGGGCTTGTATGAGGAAGCAGAGAAACTATCCCCCATCGTCGCTAAGCAAGTCAAAAATGCACCGTATTATATGACCACCGCAATGGATTTCTATGAGCTTCAGGACTTTTATCACTTTTTTGAAAACATATCAAAATACTATGAATTAAAACCAGTTTCCGAAATAATACCTCCATTTTTATTTAACATAGAACTTTTGTGTTATAATGCATCAGGATTTCCGGAACTTTCGAGAAAGAAAAATACAGAATGGTTTGCAAATATGAATGATACTGCTTTGTATGATAATTTTAATGTACTTATTGAATTACGGGATGGAAATTATCAAAGGGCGCTTGAACTTATTGAAACCGGGTTGAAAAAATATCCCAATTCAGTTGTTTTTATGAATCATGAAGTTGTAATCCGTAATTATTTGCGTGATTACGACAAAGCACTAAAATTAATGATTCGACTTGAAAAAGAAACGGAGAAGAGAGTTTTTTCACCTTATGTAAGCTACATTTATGGTTATACTTATTTAAAAAGTGGAATGAGGGAAAAAGCCTTACCTTTATTTGAAGGGGCTATAAAAAATTTTGAGGAACAAATAAAATATTCTAGTTGGGAAGCAAAGTTGTATTATTCGCACTTTTGTCTGGCTCAAATTTACGCAGCGCTAAACAACAGGCAGCAATCGATGTATTACCTGGGATTAATGAAAAAAGCAACCAGCACTCCAAAACATTTCATTTACGACCTTAAAAATGATCCCATGTTCGACAATATCAGACAGGAACCGGAGTTTCAGAAAATTGCGCGCGAACTGGAAAAGAAATACCTCGAAGAACACGAAAAAATTAAAAAACTGATTATCAGCCGCGGGTTGGAGCCGGCTTGACCGCAGTGTTTGAAAAACTACATAATCACCGGAAATTTCAAAAAAATCTTTGAGTCTAATGTTTTTACTGCACTAAACATGTTCTTCTCAAACCTCCTGATTCAAAAATTACAAGTTTTTGCAAAATTCTGCTAGAAATCGTCAAAAATTACAAGCTTATCTCAATTTTTTAATAGTACTCCGGGCATTTTTTTTCCGAGTTTTAATTGTGAATTTATTTTTTCATTTAACAACTTAAAAATTTACGATTATGAAAACACTAAAGTATTTTTTTGTAATGGCAGTTATTCTATTGGCCGGCTGTGCCCAGGACGATACACTGTTTGAAACTCAGGACAACCTTGAATTAAAAAAGGCTAAAGTGCCCATTCCGTTTAAAGGTGAGTGGTACTCAGTTCCAGACATGGAATCAGGATTCTATTCAGTACCTCTACCGTGGGGCGGTAACATGTATATAACAAATAGAATGCTTATGAGTGGTAAAGGATCCCATTTAGGTAAAATTGATGCTGAAAAAAGTTATGGGACAATTACAGAAATGAAAGTTTTCCTGGATGAAAATGGAAATTTATTTTCTGTACAGTCTACTATTACCTTTTTAGTAGCTGCAAATGGCGATTCCGTTGCACTTACATCCAAGGGCAGACAGTCATGGGTCGACGGTAGTTTTGTTAGCCAAGATGAAATAATACCCGGAAGCGGAACAGGAAGATTTAAAGGAGTAACGGGCTCTGCCGTTACTGTTGGCGGGTGGCTCGAGGATGGAGTAGGAGTCTGGTCTAAATCAGAAGGTTACCTGGTTTATGAGTAAAACTATTTATGGTAAGCTTTCGGGGATGTTTATCCTCAAAAGTATGGGCTGACAAATAAATGCTGTGGCAAGTTAACCACAGCATTTATTTTTCTGCCATATCCCTGCATCCAGCTTTTTTTGAAACAGCGAACTTCATCATATTGGATTAAATCTGATAAATATCCAAAAATTGAATATTACTTTTCCAGTAAAATATAATACATTATAAAATCTGTTTCAACGCATCTCTTCACAGGGGTGCGTTTTTTTATTTTTCACATACAATTAAATCACAGCAAAATATTTGTAAATTAGGACACTAATTAACATAGTGTCATGAATCTGTATCTGGCAGAAGATAACGAATTTATAGAACATTTATCCAAAATTATTCTTGACAACCTCGGCAACGAAAATTTTGGGGTAAAAGAATTTATTAATGCCAGCGGACTGAATCGTAATTATTTAAGCCACCGGATAAAATCAATTAAAAACACTACTGTTAACCAGTTTATTACTGAAGTCAAACTGGAAAAAGCCCGTGAATTTCTTCTCGAAGGAACATACACTTCTGAAGAGGTTGCATTCAATGTGGGATTCAACAGTGCTACATACTTTAACAAATGCTTTCGCCACCATTTTGGATATCCTCCCGGAGATATTAAAAAAAGAACAGTCAATAAGTCTGAAAGCAATATTTCTGAAGGTGAAAAAGTGGAAATTTTAAATAATAAAACCGGCTCAAAAAATACATTGCAATCAAAAAAAGTAAAATTCATTTACGCAATTGCTTCACTTTTTTTACTGGTAACAATTATTTACATTTTTATTATTCCAAAGACTGCAGTATTTAAATCAAAATCAGCAGAGAAATCCATAGCAGTTTTACCTTTTAAAAACCTGAGTATAAATGAAGAAAACCGCTATTTTGCCGATGGGGTTGTGGAAGATATTCTCGACAGGTTGGCGAAAATCAGTGAACTACGGGTTGTATCCCGCACATCAGTTGAGCAGTTCAGGGAAAGTACAGAGAGTGCTTCTGAAATTGGCAAAAAGCTGCGCGTAAATTATATTCTTGAAGGCAGTGTGCAACGTCACGATGGAAAAGTACGAATAACAATTCAGCTCATTGACGCAAAAAAAGACCGGCATATTCTTTCTGAAAAAATTGACAGGGATATTGAAGATATATTTGATTTGCAAAGTGATATCGCCAAATTAGTTGCTGATAAATTACAGGCAGCAATTTCCCCTGAAGAAAAGCAATTAATCGAAAAGAAATATACCAGTAATACACAGGCTTACGATTATTATTTGATGGGCCGATATTACTGGAATCAATATTATTTCAAATATTTACTAAAAAGCATGGAATATTTTGAGATGGCCATAAAAGCAGACTCTACTTTTGCGTTGGCTTATGCGGGACTTGCGGATATAAATTATAGTCTGGCAAGTTACAGTACAATTTATGGTCAGACTCCGAAAGAATGTTATGACAAAGCCTGTAAATTGGCAAATAAAGCACTTCAATTCGACAAGTATCTTCCCGAAGCCCATGCTGTTCTTGGTATTGTTTTTTCCACAGGCTACTGGCAATGGGAAAAATCGCGTACCTATTTTGAAAAGGCTATGGCTATTGACAGCAATAATATGGTTACTTTATTCTATTATGCAATTTATCTAAACATCATTGGTGAATATGGTACTTCACGTAAATATATTAACCGCGCTTTAGAATTTAACCCATATTCAATTAAATTCAGGAGAATTAGTTCTTACCTCTATTATCAGGAATATAAAGGAGAAGAAGCGCTGCAGGAAATCTTACTGGTAGAAGAAATATTAGGGGATAAATTTAATGAACAGACTTATGTGTATTGGTGTTATCTGGATGCTGGTGATACACTATCTGCATTACAGTTGCTTCAGGAAATTTTTGAAACAAATGCTTTATATGAGGAGTACAAAGCGAATGCGAATCAGGTTTTTCCTGTTTATTATTCATCGGGTCTGACCGGCTTATATAGAATGATATTTAAAAATCGATCCGATTATTTCATTGATTATTACTTTGCATCACAAATAGATTCTATTGATGCTGCAATACGTTACCTTGAAAAAAAGTACGAAAATCAGGTACCTAATATGAGTTATTTAACTCTTAGCCGTGAATTTAAAAAATTACATAATGATCCACGGTTTCTTGAAATTGTTTACAAAACCGGCTTAACCCCATATTTTAACAAGCGTTATAAAAGCATGGAGAATTAAAACTCCTCGCAAAAGAGCTGACAAGAAATCCGATTATGTCAAGGACTTTATTAGTGTTTTGTTTGCTAATCCCGTGTCAAAACCAACGCGAAATTGCACACCTGAATTATACCATCTTAAAGTTTTACAATAAAGTTTCAACATCCAATAAATATGTTCTTCAAAAACCTTTGTTTTCAAAATTTGCAAGTTTTTCCAAAATTTTTCAATAAATCCTAAAAAATTTAAAGATTTTCTCAATTTTTTGTTATTCCCCAAGGCATTTATTTTCTGAATTTTAATCAGTAATTTTTATTCAAATTAAACAACTTTAAAATTTACGATTATGAAAACACTAAGTTATTTTTTTGTAATGGCAGTTATTCTAATTGCCGGCTGTGTCACTGACGACGCAATGTTTGAGAATCCTGACAACCTGGAACTGAAAAAAGCCAAAGTACCAATTCCATTCAAAGCTGATATGTACGCAATTCCCGATTTGGAATCAGATGTATTGTGTTTTGAGATTCCTGGAAACCCTGATCATTGTTTTTTAAGCAAATTGTATATAAGTGGAACTGCTACCCACGTGGGTAAAATCGATGCTGAAAAAAGTTTTTATCAGTTTGAAAGTGCAAAATTTATAATTTATAATGAAATGCCATATGTTGAGGCGTCAGGTTTTGGTAAATTGATAGGAGCAAACGGAGATGGAATTGAATTTACTTTCTGGTCCAAACAGTCTTTGATTGATGGTAATTATTTTGGTGGTTCTGAAATAATACCCGGAAGCGGAACAGGAAAATTTAAAGGCTGCACAGGCTCATTCGAAACAAGTGGTGCTGTTGACTGGGAAGGAGACGGCGTTTGGAATAAAGCCGAAGGTTTTCTGGTTTTTGAATAAAATTATTTAAGGTGTGATTTTTGGGATGTTCATCCTCAAAAGTATGGTCTGAAAAATAAATGCTGTGGCAAGTTAACCACAGCATTTATTTTTCTGCCATATCCCTGCATCCTGCTTTTTTTGAAACAACGAACTTCATCATATTGGATTAAATCTGATAAATATCCAAAAATTGAATATTACTTTTCCAGTAAAATATAAAACATTATAAAATTTGTTTCAACGCATCTCTTTACCGGGGTGCGTTTTTTATTTTTCACATACAATTAATTTTCAGCAAATTATTCGTAAATTAGGGACGTTTAAAACGTTATGTCATGAATCTGTACCTGGCAGAAGATAACGAATTTATAAAACATTTATCCAAAATTATTCTTGACAACCTGGGCAACGATAATTTTGGTGTAAACGAATTAATTAATGTCTCCGGACTAAATAGAAATTATTTAAGGAGCAGAATTAAATCGATAAGGAAAATTACAATCAACCAGTTTATTACAGAAATCCGGCTGGAAAAAGCCCATGAATTTCTCCTCGAAGGAACATACAACGCTACAGAGGTTTCCTACAATGTTGGATTCAGCAGTCCTTCATACTTTAACAAATGCTTTCACGACCATTTCGGATATCCTCCGGGAGATATAAAAAAAAGAACGGTCAATAAGCCTGAAAACACTGTTTCTGAAAGTGGAAAAGTGGAAATTTCAAATAATAAGACCGGCTCAAAAAATACATTGCAATCAAAAAAAGTAAAATTCAATTTCGTAATTGCTTCACTTTCTGTACTTGTTGGAATAATCTTTATTTATATTCTCTTCTTTCAAAAGTCTTCCTTTTTTAAATCAAATTCTATTGAGAAATCCATAGCAGTTTTACCTTTTAAAAACCTGAGTATAAATGAAGAAAACCGGTATTTTGCTGATGGTGTTGTTGAAGATATTCTCGACCGTTTGTCGAAAATTAGTGAACTCAGGGTTGTATCCCGAACTTCAGTCGAACAATTCAGGGAAAGTACAGAGAGCGCTCCTGAAATTGGTAAAAAACTGAAGGTAAATTATATTTTGGAAGGCAGTGTGCAACGTCATGACGGGAAAGTAAGAATAACAATTCAGTTGATTGACGCAAAAAATGACAGGCATATTCTTTCTGAAAAAATTGACAGGGATATTGAAGATATATTTGCTTTGCAAAGTGATATCGCCATATTAGTTGCAGATAAATTACAGGCAGCAATTTCTCCGGAAGAAAAACAACTAATCGAAAAGAAATATACCAGTAATACTCAGGCTTACGATTATTATTTAATGGGGAGATATTACTGGAATTTGCGTACTCCCGAATCAATTAAGAAATGTATAGAATATTTTGATAAAGCCATTAATGCTGACTCAATTTATGCTTTAGCATACGCGGGACTTGCCGATGCATATTACTGTCAAGCCGAGTTAAGTCAAACTCCGATTAAGAGTTTTGACAAAGCTTATGAAATTGCTAAAAAAGCACTGCAAATAGATAAGAATCTTCCAGAGGCCTACGCGGTTCTTGGTGCGGTTTATTCTGTTGGAAATTGGCAATGGGAAGGGTCGGGGAAGTATTTTGAAAAAGCGATGAAAATTGACAGTAATAATCTGGTTACTCTCTACTATTATTCAGAATGGTTGAATACCATTGGTGAATTTGACCTTTCACGAAAATACATTAACCGTGCATTGGAATTTGCCCCGTATTCGGCAAGATTGAGAAGAACAAGTTCTTACTTTTATTATGAAGGAAATAACGCAAAAGAAGCGCTGAAGGAAGTATTAATGGTAGATGGAATGTTAGGGGATCAATCGTTTCACCAGCATATTGTTTATATGAGGTATTTAAAAGCTGGCGATACTTTGTCTGCATTGCAGTATATGCAGAAAACTTTTACTACAAGTCCATATTATAAGCAGTTTAAGGAATTGGCGAACCAGGTCATACCTGTTTATAAATCATCGGGATTAACCGGTGTATATAAAATGATGTATAAAAATCCACCTAACTTGTGGTATGCTGTACAAATGGATTCTATTGATGTAGCAATCCATTATCTTAAACAAGTTTATGAAATTCGACATCCCATGACAATTGACTATATTCTTAGCAAAGATTATGTGAAACTACATAATGACCCCCGGTTTCTGGAAATTGTTGACAAAACTGGTTTAACCCCGTATTTTAATAAGCGCTACAAAAAGTAATTCAATCAGGAAAAATTCATACCCTGGAATATAATAATATTAAGAGTTATTGTTTTCCTATAACCAAATCTTTAAAAACCACCAAATTCAAAGTTTACAAGTTTTCTCAAAATTTTGCAAGAAATCGCAAAAAATTACAAGTTTATTTCAGTTTTTTACAAGTACTCCAGGCATTTATTTTCAGAATTTTAATCAGTAATTTTTTATTCAAATTAAACAACTTTAAAATTTACGATTATGAAAACACTAAGCTACTTAATTGTTTTGGCAGTTCTTGTAATTGCCGGCTGTGTTACAGATGACACAATGTTTGAAACTCAGAACAGCCTGGAACTCAAAAAGGCTAAAGTGCCTATTCCGATGAAAATGGATTGCCGGGCAGTTCCCGACACAGAATCAGATTTACTTCCCGTAGTTATAGGAGATAACACTGTTTATATTTATAGCAGATTGATTATCAGCGGAACAGGTACACATTTAGGGAAAATCGAAGCTGAAAAAAGTTTTTATGTAATAAAAAATGGCGAATTTTTCATTAATGATGATGGAATTCCTTCTGTTCGAAATTCAGGTGATGGTAAAGTGGTTGGAGCAAATGGCGATGGATTTGAGTTTACTTGGTGGATTAAAGAGTCCCTTGTTGACTACACCTTTTTTGGTGAAATGGAAATAACACCCGGAACCGGAACCGGAAAATTTGAAGGCTGTTCAGGTTCATGTGATATTGTTGGCATGGAGCCTGCTGTTGGATTAATCTTGTTTAATTTAGATGGTTATCTGGTGTATAAATAAAATTATTTCCGATAAAACTTAAGAGGGAGAAACTTTCTAAGTGATTTACTGTAAATAAATGCTGTGGCAAGTTAACTACAGCATTTATTTTAATGGTTATACTGAAAAAATACTGTTAAAATCTGACTTTAATCTTAATTGCTCCTTCAACTGCAGTTTCCGATGGAAAAACAACATATCCTCCCCCACTGCCCGAAGTTATTGCCCCTGAGTATTTTGGAAAGTAGTTGGCTTTCATTTCTTCCATTACCCAATCGGGAACGGTGTAAGGCAACATTTCGCTCCAGCACATAAAAGTTTCTTTCATCGATTCACCCAACAGTTTTACATCCTTTTTCAGAATGGCATCGAAACACATTTTTCCCGATTCGCCCAATCTTTTAACCAAAACAGGAGTAAGATTTTTTTTCAGAATAGGATTATAACCTTCAGGGCGGGGTTGAAGCGGCACAAAATGCAAAACATTCGATAACCATTCACAGGTTTCCTTGTCGATTGTATTTTCTATGTGATCGGGCCAGAATTTGCCTTTGTAGTCCAACCGGCTGATTCCGGGAACCAGCAACCCGATGTGATCCTGGGTTCCTGAAATATATTCTGTTCCGGGAGGATTTTCGGCGCCGAACAACATTTGTGCATTGCGAACCGGATTTCCACCGGGATATTGATCGCCCCAAAGTTCGATTCCCACTTTTCGCGAACTGGTAGCCATTCCAGAGCGGTCGTTAAAATCGATGGTTGGCCAGATTTGCGCCACCACCACCGAACCGGGGTGAATCTCCGAAACCCAGGGTTGGTCAATCCAGCCGCCTGCCAGACAAACACGGTACGGAAATTTCAGTTCTTTTTTCGAATCGGAACTTGAACGGGCTGGCAATCCATCTTCAGGAATGCGTTCCAAAACCACAAGTTCAACACCAAGTTCATCGCAGAGTTGCTTTTTACCTGGAGTGAAACCATCTGAATTCACTACAAAATAGTCAGGTTTCAGCGCTCTCATATCATCAGCAAAATCGAGCATTCCCATTCCCGATGAAATGTGCGCCTGTTCAACAAATCGCACCGCACCTACCATGTATTGTCGCTCCTCCTGCGAAAAATAGGGCGCTTTTCCTTTTAGTTGTTTCAGATTTTCGTCGCGACCTAAAAATACGTGCAGTTTGCCATATTGTGCAGCGGTTTTAAAAAAGGCAATGTGCCCTGCATGAAGCAGGTCGAAACAACCACTGACCATCACTGTTTTATCGTTCATAAGAACTTCTATTTAATTGACTATTTTGAATCTATTTAGTCGATATCCATAAAAATTACAAAACTCAAAATACAAATCTCAAAACCTATCGAATACAAAATACCACATAAGGCACATCAGGACACATAGGGCGTTGAAAAATTATAAAATTCATAAAAAACGATAATTGCCTGAATAGCAATAATTCTCTGTGTTTTTCTATATGTGTCCTAATGTGACTATTGTGTTTAAAAACTGATTTCCTGCTTTATTAAATACAGTTTAAGTACTAAACTCAAAACCGATTTGTATTGTTTATCATCTGCTCCTTTATCCAGTCATAAGTCTTTTTCATTCCGTCTTTCAACGGATACGACGGCGCCCAACCCAGGTATTTTTTAATCAATGTGTTGTCGCTGTTGCGTCCGCGAACACCTTTTGGAGCGCCCAAATCATAAGTTCTTTTGAGTTTGTAACCGGCAATATTTTCAACAATATCAACCAGTTCGTTAATTGAAACCATTTCGTCGCTGCCCAGGTTGATGGGTTCTTCAATATCGCTGTACATAATTTTCAGAATACCTTCCACACATTCGTCGATGTACATAAATGAGCGGGTTTGTTCACCATCGCCCCATATATTAATTTCGTCTTTTCCGTATAATTCGCCTTCTAGTACTTTACGACACATTGCAGCAGGTGCTTTTTCACGACCGCCGTCCCACGTTCCAAATGGTCCGAAAACATTATGAAAACGGGCAACACGACAAGTTAATCCAAAATCTTCCATAAAATGGCGACACATTCTTTCCGAGAAAAGTTTTTCCCAACCATAACCATCTTCAGCCAATGCCGGATAAGCATCTTCTTCTTTTAGTCCCGGATTATCAACATCGGTTTGTTTATCGCCGTTATATACGCAGGCTGATGAAGCATAAAAGAAACGGGTTACTCCCAAATCGCGGGCCGCCACCAGCAAATGCGTGTTTATCAGCACACTCAGCATACAATCGGCTTTGTGATTTTCTATAAATCCCATTCCACCCATGTCGGCAGCCAGGTTAAACACTTCGTAATATCCATTTACCGCTGTATAACAATTTTCCTTCAAATTGAGGTCGAGTACAAGATTATCGCAATCGTCGTGTAACTGATACCATTTCGTCAACGGTTTTTTATCAACGCAACGAACTTCATAACCCATATCTTTTAGTTTCCTTGACAGATGGCCACCTATAAAGCCCCCTGCTCCTGCTACCAATGCTCTTTTTTTCATTTTTTTTCTTTAAATTGTTATTTTCATTACAAAGGTTGCGAATCTTTTTAACCTACGCAACTGCCTGTATTTGTGCTGGTTTACGCAAAGGTTTGCGCAAACCTTTGCGTGCCGGCAAAAGTGTTGTAAAACATTTTTTTTTACATTTACAGCCTAAAAACAGAAAACAACCTGAAATTTTTCAGGCATTTTATTAAAGCAGAAAACGTGTTAACGAAGCTATTAACATTCATATTATTCATTCTTTCAATTTCAACCATTTCGGCACAAACCACTGAAATTTCAGGAAAGGTTACCGAAAAAGAAACCGGTAATCCCATTCCGTATGCCAATCTTGTTTTCAGCGGAAGTTTTATTGGCACCACAACCGATATCAACGGCAATTACACGCTGAAAACTTCAAAGCCCGGCGCCACGCTCGTAGTTTCGGCCATTGGATTTAAAAAGCAAACCGTTCCCATAAAAATCAATCAGAAAAATGTAATCGATTTTGCCTTGGAAGAAGAGGTTTTCACACTTGGAGAAGTAAAAATTCTGCCCGGAGAAAACCCGGCGAACATCATTGTACGGAACATTATCGCAAACAAAAACCTGAACAATCCGCGTGAGCTCCCCTCGTGGAAAAGCCGGATTTATGCCAAAACCGAAATCGACCTGAAAAACGTAAGCAGGAACCTGGCCAACCAAAAGATACTGGCTGATTTTGAATTCATTTTTGCCTATCTGGATTCAATTGGTACTCAAGGTAAAACTTTCCTCCCAGTATTTTTCACCGAAACTATTTCGAACTATTACCATGACAGGGAAAAAGGCAAAGACCATGAAGAAATTATTGCCAGCAAAGCTTCAGGAATGAAAACCGATTTTCTCTCGCAACTAACAGGCAAATTGTATGAAGATGTAAGCATTTACGATAATTACGTTACCATTTCGGAAGTAGGGTTGATTTCGCCTGTAAATAACATGGCTTTGCAGTTTTACAGGTTTTATCTGGTTGACAGCATTGTTTCGGAAGACAATAAAATTTATGAACTTTCCTTCAGGCCAAAACTTCCGCAGGAGCCAGTTTTTATTGGAAAATTATGGGTAGAGGACGGCAGTTTTGCACTTACAAAAATTGAAATTCAGCTTTCGGACAAAGCAAATGTCAATTTCATCAACAACCTGCAGTATGCTGTTGAATTTCAAAAAACAGAAGGGAAATGGGTTCCTCGCAATGAATCGATTGTAGCTGATGTTGACATTCAAAAAAACAAAGATTCTGAACTACTCGGTGTAATTGCACGCAAAACCAACATTTACGAGGATTTTAGGTTTATGCCGGTTTCGGAGGAAACAAAAAAGTTCAGGGAGCAAATTACTGTTGCACCCGACGTGATTAAAGACGAAGAATTTTGGTTAAACGCCCGTCCCATTGAATTACAGCAGCGCGAAGAGAACATTTACAGCATGGTTGATTCTATAAAAAATGTAAAACTTTTCCGCACCACTGCCGAGTATATTTACATGTTTTATTACGGTTACCGCGATTTGGGCAAAGTTGAACTGGGCCCCTATTACTACCTTTACAGCGCGAACAAAGTGGAAGGTTCGCGTTTCAGGCTTGGCGCCCGAACCACTTACAAATTCAACAAAAATCTGAGATTGAATGGTTACAGCGCTTATGGAACACTGGATAATGAATTTAAATACGGGGGCGGACTGGAATATTTCTTTTCGGTAAAACCGCTTACGGTGTTAACTTTTCAGGGCCAGCACGATGTTGAAATGCTTGGTAAAAGCAGCAACGCGTTTATGGAGCAAAATATCATAACCACAATTTTAAGTAAAACGCCCAACACAAAACTCAGTATGGTTGACCGGATTGAACTTTCTGCAAAAAAAGAGTGGTTTACTGGATTTTTGAATGAATTTGGCGTTTCATCAGGCAAAATTTTTACAGCACCGTATTTGCCGCTCGTCAATCAGCAAGGCGATACGGTTCCATCCATTCAGAGCGGGGAATTGAGTTTTAAACTGCGCTATGCACCCAACGAAGAAGTGTTGCGCGATGATTTTGAAAGAACTGCAATTTCGGGTTACGACCCAATATTTATGTTTCAGATGAACAAGGGAATAAATGGTTTTCTGGGCGGCGATTACAACTATTTTAAAATCCACGCCGGATTGATGGACAAATGGAAAATAAATCCATTGGGTTACAGTCAATACTACCTTCAGGTTGGTAAAATTTGGGGCGATGTACCCTGGCCTTATTTAAAAATTCACGAAGGGAACGAAACTTATGCATGGGATTCGCAGGCTTTTAACCTGATGTATTACCAGGAATTTGTCAGCGACACTTATATCAGCCTCTTTTGGGAACACCATTTTGTTGGGTTCTTTCTGAACAAAGTTCCTGTTTTCAGAAAGTTGAAATGGCGCGAAGTTGTTGGAATGAGAACGCTTTGGGGCAGTTACGATGAAGAAAAGCACAACAGTCTGTTGCTTCCGGGAAATATGAAAGGGTTGGGCAATCAACCCTACATGGAATTTTCAGCCGGACTGGAAAATATATTTAAATTTTTAAGGGTCGATGGCGTTTGGCGCACAAACTACAACGAGCAGACAAAACATCAGTTTGGGTTGCTGTTTTCGTTGCAGGTACGATTGTAAAATTTGATTATTTTTCCAACATGAAAAAACGTCTCACATCATTAAAAGATCTGGCCGATGAACTGGGGGTTTCCATTTCCTCAGTTTCGAGGGCGCTGAAAAACAATCCGATGATCAGTCACGAACTGACACAAAAAATCAAGGAACTGGCCATTAAAAGGAATTACATTCCCAATCCGCTGGCTATGGGATTGCTCCGGCAGCAGACCAAAATGATTGGTGTTATTGTGCCCGATTTGGTGACCCATTTTTACTCATCAATCATTTCAGGCATTGAAGAAGTAGCAAAAGAAAACGGGTATTTCATCATTATTGCCTCATCCAACGAATCGCTTGAAAAAGAAATTGAATCGGTAAATAATCTGCTAAAATCGAGGGTTGAAGGATTGATTGTTTGTATTAGTCAGGAAACCAACACTTTTGAACATTTTGAAAAGCTGGTTCAAAATGAAACTCCGCTTGTTTTTTTCGACCGTGTACCTGAATTACCCGAAGTTCCATCAGTTACAGTTAATGGTATTGAAGCTGCAAAAAATGTTACCCGTCACTTTTTTGAAAACGGATGCCGCCGGATTGCGTACATTTCAGGCCCGGAACACCTTAATATTTCAAAACACCGAAAGGAAGGGTATTTAAAAGGATTACAGGAATGTGGCCTGGAATTTAATTCTGATTTACTGGTTGAATGTAATCTTAATGCGGAAGAAGCAACCACCGCAACAAAAAAACTATTGAGCCTGAAGCAGATTCCGGATGCTATTTTTGGAATCAACGACACCATAGCTTTTGCGGCAATGAAAGAGATTAAAAAACACAAATTAAGAATACCTGATGATATAGCCCTTGTTGGATTTACCGACGAATTTCATTCCACCGTGGTAGAACCTGCACTGACTTCGGTTACTCACCCCACATTGCAAATGGGAAGAGAAGCGGCACGTTTGTTTTTTAAGTGTATCGAAAAAGGACAGAATTTTGCTGAAAAAGTAGTTCTGCCAACAAAACTTGTTGTCAGGGAGTCGTCGGTAAAAAGATGATAAAAAAAGCCACTGCAAAATGTTATTTCACAGCGGCTTTCATGTAAATTGAATTTATTTAACTACTACTTTGTTATCCAGCTTAAAATCTGTTCGTCGTTTGGTTTTACTTTTGGTTCAACCATTTTTACAAGGTTTCCCTTTTCGTCAATCAGGTATTTCTGAAAATTCCAGCCCACTTCCGAATCCAAAACACCGTTTTTGCTTTTCTGGGTCAGCCACTGGTAAAGCGGGTGCATATCATCGCCCTTTACCGAAATTTTATCCATCATGGTGAAAGTTACACCATAATTTTTCTGGCAGAATTCCTCGATTTCTTCGTTTGTACCGGGTTCCTGGTTTGCAAAATTATTGGCCGGAAAACCGATAATGGTGAAATCGTCGCCGCCATATTTTTCATATACCTCCTGTAACTGCTCGTATTGCGGTGTTAAACCACATTTCGAAGCTGTGTTAACTACCAGCACTTTTTTACCTTTTAGGGATGCCAGGTTAAAATCCTTCCCCTCAATATCCTTCACTTTAAAATCGTAAAACGATTGCTGCGCAAATACAGCTCCTGCAATTATTACCATACCTAAAATCAATGTTATTTTTCTCATTTTTTTTGTTTTTTATTTTGTTTGGAAAGATAAACAAAAAAAACGTTTAAAAGTTTTTTCAATTAAAACAGCTTGTTAAAATTAATTCTATAAATGCCAAAGGCATGATATGATTATAGCAATAATTCGACGGAATGGTTTTAGAATGCCGAAGGCCCGCCTGACCGGCAGGGCAGGTATGATATGCGAGTATTTCGTGGGTTTAAAAAAATCTGTGAAATAAATTCTAAAATCATTCCAACCCTTCGTGTTTAAAGAACAATTACAATGACTTTGGATACATAAAAGATCATGGACCTGGGAAAGTCCATGTCCCGGGGCTTGGGGACTTTGAGTTTCCTAACTCAAAGTTTTTCAGTGGTTGATAGTTTCTAAAAAACGTGGACTTTGGAAAGTCCACGTCCCGGCTGATCGGGACTTTGACTTTCCTAAGTCAAAGTTTTTAATTTACATTTGCCGTATGAAAACAAATATTCCATCAACAATGCAGGCGGTTGTACTGACAGAAATCGGCGCACAACCAACAATAGCAACAATTCCAGTCCCTCAGCCGGGCGCGGGAGAGGTGCTTGTAAAAATGCACGCTTCGCCAATCAATCCCTCCGATCTGGCTTTTCTGGCGGGTGGTTACGGAATCAAAAAACCTTTTCCTGTGGTGCCTGGTTTCGAAGGTAGCGGAATTGTGGTTGCTGCAGGCAAGGGAATTCTGCCAAAAATCTGGCTGGGCAAAAAAGTAGCCTGTGCGGCATCGCCAAAACTCAATGGTTGCTGGGCCGAATACATGGTTACAACTGCCGCTTCATGTGTTCCACTTTCAAAAAAAATATCGATTGACCAGGGATCGATGATGTTTGTAAACCCGATGACAGCTCTGGCGTTTTTCGATGTCTATAAAAACACGCCAAATTCATCAAAAAAGCTGCGGGGAATAATCAATACGGCTGCGGCCAGCGCTTTGGGAAGAATGGTCATCCGTTTGGGAAAACAAAAAGGGATTCCGGTAATTTCCATTGTCAGGCGCGAAGAGCAGGTTGAAATGTTAAAATCGGAAGGAGCTGAATTTGTTGTAAACAGCTCTGATCCTGATTTTGAGTTGAAACTGAAAGAACTTGCCCATCAGTTAAACGCCACTATTTTATTCGATGCAGTTGGTGGCAAACTGCCCCAACAATTGTTAAGCGCAGCACCCAAAGGCAGCAAATTGTTTATATACGGAAGATTGTCGGCGGATGCCTGTGAAATTTTGCCGGGTGAATTGATTTTTACCGGCAACCAGATTCAGGGATTCTGGCTTACCAACTGGCTGCACGAAAAAGGAATGTTAAAAACGCTTCTGGCCATACGAAAAGTTCAGTCGCTTATCAACCACGAACTGGGAACCAATATTCACAAGCAATTCAGCATCGGCCAAATTACCGAAGCCATTGAAACCTATAAAAACAATATGAGCAAAGGGAAAGTGTTACTCAGTTTTAAGTAAATCGCTTTTTCTAATGATTGTGGTCGTGATCATGGTCATGTTCGTGGTTATGGTCATGATCGCTGTGATCGTGCATTTCTATTCCGGTTTTAGCCGGTTCATCATGATGATGTTCGTGATGCAGACTGATGTAAAACATAAGTATCAATCCGGCAATGATTGCTGCAAATTGAATCAAACTTTTCTTTACCGACCTTTCGCGGTTTAATTCCGGAATTAAATCACTGCCGGCCAGGTAAATAAAACCACCGGCTGCAAAAGGCAAAATATAAGTCAGTATTTTTTCTGAAACGGAACCAAGTGTCAGTGTCAGCACTCCGCCTAAAATGGCCGAACAGGCAGCTATAAAATTCAGAAACAAAGCTTTTCGTTTTGAAAAACCGGCATGCAACAAAACGCCAAAATCACTTATTTCCTGCGGTATTTCGTGAACTACAACTGCGAGTGTGGTTGCGATTCCCACTTCGGGCGAGGCCATCCATGCAGCAGCAATTAAAACACCATCGGTAAAATTATGCAGACTGTCGGTGATTAAACTAATGTAACCCAGCGGAGCAGTAACTTCCTCTTCTGAAACATTGTGATTGTGATGCCAGTGAATGAATTTTTCGAGCACAAACATGACAATCAAACCGGAAATTATCAGAACTCCAATGGTTTGACTATCTTCAATCTGATGATAAGATTCGGGAATGAGCATAAAAAAAGTATTGCCAAACAAAGCGCCAACGGCAAAACTCACCAGAATAAAAACCATTCGTTTTAATTGTTTGGCACGCATTGCAAGCAGTAAAATGCCCGAAAACGACAACAAACTAACCAGCAAAGTGCTTCCTAACGCTCCAACCCAAACATTTCCCATTTTCTACTTATCATTTTTTGCTCCGGTAAAACCGTACATTAAAACCTTTTCTCAGGTTGAATTTACCGGTTGCAGTTTTTACAATTTCCTTTAATAATCAACTCAGCATTTGTTTGTGTGTAACCATCGGGTAAATCCGGCATAGTTAGTCCGGCTCCGGGCATACATTCAACCAACCCGCATTGGTTGCAGTAAAAATGAACATGATTTTCGCTTTCAGTTTTACTTGTTGAAAGTGCATATTTTACTAACTGGTTATCGACTACAATTTTATGAATAATCCCGCTTTCAACCAGCGTTTTAAAGGTTCGGTACAAGGTTGTGCGATCGTAAGTATCGCCAATAATTTGTTTTATTTCCTCTTCAGAAATGGCAGCACCGACATTGGCCAGGGTATCAATAATACTTTGCCTGCAACTGGTACGAATCAGATTGTGTTTATGTAATATATCTTTGGCTGTCATTCAATGCAACAAATAAACAAATGCAACAATGCTGCAAAAGTAAACAAATCAGTTGGAAAACTGTTCGCGCTTGAAAAAATAAAATTAAAACATAGAGGAAGAAATAATTCCTAAAACCGATAACCTATGCGTATAACATACCTGAAACCTATATCCACCGCGCTTACGGAGCCGGTTGTATTAAACGTTCCAGGTTCAATTACTTTATCATATCCGGGAATTTTATCGGCAAGCAAGTCGTTCAGTTTCTGAAAAAATTCTGCTTCTTCAGCAGCATCCATATCAGTCCCAACTTCTGCTTTTATATTGTAAAAACCAACCCCGGGCCCCATCAGTATCATGTCAACTGCCATGCGATCCCAGAAAACAAACTGATATCCAAGTTCAAGGCCAACCGTATTAATATTGAATTTAAGATTTGTATAAACTTCGTTGTCAAAATTCTCCGGGTACCATGAATTTTTACGGTTCAAATAATTAAAAGTGTAAAATGGCCCGATATAAACGCCCCGGGGAGCGGCGTATTTGTTCTCCTTCTTCAAATAAAAACGATAATCAAAACCTACGTGTAATCCTTTATCAGTATAATCGGTATTCATTCCCAGTGAGTCGGCCAGGTCATCACCAAATTTTGGCAACGAAAACTTTCCAAAAGACACGGAAAACGACTGATTATTTTTCAAGATCCGCTCATAGGCAATGGTTTGAAACTGAATAGAAAGTAACATGGGATTTGTAATATTAAGCATGAGCGAGTTTTTCCGGTTGTATTTATCGGGTATTGGAAAAACATCGTTATTGATACTAATAACTGTATCAACATCAGTTTTTTCCTGACTGTATCCAGAAATATAAAATGCACAAAACAGGACTATCAGCATTTTCGAAATCCAACTAACCGTTTTCATTTTCAAAATTTTAAATTGTTGTTAAACCGTGTGTAAGTTCTATTTTACCAACACAAAGATTAAAAAAAGCCATGTTCAAAAAAACTGTTTTGACATAAAATTTTGTGCTGTTTAGCCAGGAATATTTTGTTCAGAAATTATATTGTATTTTTATCGGTGTTAAACAAAAAAAAAGCAATGTGACGCCAAAATTAAAAGTAGTCATACGTATCATTAAATACCTGTTCGTGTCGCTGGTACTGCTTTTTTTACTGGTTGTTGCTGCCATAAATCTTCCCTTTGTACATCAACTGATTACTCAAAAAGCAAATACAATTTTTGCCGAAAAAGGAATACCAATCCGGGCAGGAAAAATAACACTTCTTCTCAATGGAAAAGTCGGATTAAAACATCTTGAAATAATTACACCACCAACAGATACAATCGTTTATGCCGGAAAAGCAAGTGTCGATATTCGTTTGCTACCCTTGCTGAAAAAGCGAGTGATTGTAAAAAACATCAAACTTGAAAATGTAGTTGCCAACATAATAACCGATGAACAAACCGGTAAACTCAACATCATTTCGCTTTTTTCAATAACAGAAACAGATGAAACGCTGGTAGTAAAAGATACGTCACAAACGGGAGTAAGCTGGGAAATCCAGGTTGGTGATATTGATTTAAAAAATATCAGGTTTGTGTACAGCGATGCGCCGGGAGGAATTCTGGTAAAACAAAGCCTTGAAAAAGTTGAAATTGAATTTGATTATTTTTCGGTCTTAAAACAACAAATCGATATTGAAAAGCTCAAAATCAGAAAATCTGAAGGGTTGGTGGCAATTTGGGAAACACCCGATAAAACCGAAGAAGATACCGAATCGGAAAATGCATGGAAATTTTCACTTAAAAATTTCGAAATCAGTGATTTGATTTTTACCCTCGACCAGCCTGATGCAGGTCAGCGAATGGATATTACCCTCGATAAAGGCCAATTTTCGCTCGATAAACTCGACCTTGCCACCCGTGAAATATTGGTGGAAAAAATAAAATTAGAGGAGCCCCGGCTTACCATTGTGACTTCCGAAAAATCATCGCACCCAACAAAAATTGAAGAAAAATCAACAGGTTTTTCCATTCCCAACATTCCGTGGATAATTAAAGTAGAAAAAGCAGGAATTAACGACGGCTTTTTTATAACAAGTTCCGGTGAAAAAGGTCAAAATATTTCAACCGATGATTGGCTTCCTCTTAACAATTTAAATATCAGTTTAAGTGATATTTCACTAACTCAGTCGGGTTACCAACTGAACCTTGAAAAACTTTCATTTTCACTTGCCGACAAACTTGAAATTGAAACAGGCAACATAGATTTCATTTCCGACTCGCTCGAAAATCTGGAGTTGAAAGCCCGTTTTTCAGCTTTGATAAAAGAAAATAAATCATGGCTTGAAAAAAAGACAAAACTGGAGTTTTCCACTGATATTTCGGGAAATACTACTGAAATCAATATTCGCAAATTGGATTTGCAATCATCAAACGGCTTTAAATTTAACCTCACCGGACAAATCACTCAAATTATGGAAATGCCTGAATCGGGATGTAACCTGAGATTTAACTCGGGCGCAATATCACGCAACCAACTGGCGCCAATCCTTCGTGCTTTTAGTCCGGGAACTGAATTGCCACTTTTTCAGCCGGTTAGTATTTCAGGTAGCGTAAAAAACTCGCTGATGAATCCGGTTTTTGCATTGAATATTAACAGTAAATCGGGCAAGATTGTAGCCAGTGGAAATTACAATATCAAAAAAACATCGGGTAGTTTACAGGCAAATTTTACACAGATTTTACTGAGTGAAATCATGGGTGAAACCTTACCCGAATACATTACCGGAAATATAAATTTAAAAGGAGGTATTTCCGGCGGTAACTTACCTGAAGGAGAAGCAGTTATTCAAATAGATTCGGTAAGGTACAACAACAAAACCACCCGTAATATTATGGTTCAGGTTGAATCGGCCGATGATGAAGCGGATATTACTTTAATAGTCTCCGACAGCGCATTGAATCTTGATTTGGGTGGACATTTTGCCATGAGCAGGAAAAAGGAGTATTCAGGAAATCTGAAAGGACTTTTCGATGTTGATCTGTTTGCCATGAATTTAATGACCGAGCCGTATGCCGGCAGCGGAAACATTGATGTTAACTTTGACTATTCCAAATCTGTGATTGCCACTTCAGCCGGTTTGAAGAATTTGATTATTTCAAATAAAAACGACACTGCAACCGTTGGTGACATTCAATTCAACCTGAATGCCGGCGATAGTGTTATCGTATCAGATTTTAAATCCCGGTTTCTGAACGTACAGTTTAATAGTGAGGCATCGTTTTCTGATTTTAAAAATGCCTTTGATTCAACACGCATTGAAAAATTAAGTAACCTCGAAACCGACAATTTTATAAAACTTGGACCCTTTCATAATCTTAAAAACTTTAAACTCGATGCAAAAATTCGTCACGACAAGGTTTTTAATCTTTTCTTTCCCGATTCTGTTCTCAGTTTCAGCGATATCAATATTGAAATCGGTAAAACGGTGAACGACAGCGTAATGCGAAGCAAAGTTTTTACTGACTGGGTAAGTTACAATAAATTAAAAAGTTATAATCCCCGGGGTTCTATCCTTACAACAAACAACTGGATGACACTTGATTTGAACCACGACAGTTTGGTTGGCCCGCAGGTAAAATTTGGCAAAGCGAATGTAAATATGGAAGTTTTACCCTCGGTTATTACTGCAGGTTTTACTGTTTCTGATATTTCGGACAGTGTACTGCACCGGATTAACTTAAAAGGTACAAGTGAAAACAACACGGTAGTTTTTAAATCGGCAACACATGACTGGATAATCGACAAAAATCCCTGGGTTTTATCGCCTCCCGAATTTCTAACCTGGGACAAACAGTCGAAAACACTGATTGCCGCTCTCGATTTGCATTTTGGCGATCGCTACATCGGACTAAAAGGAAAAAACACAGAAACAATCGGGCTCGAGATCAGGAATATTGAACTAAAGAACCTGGCAATCCCCGGAATCGTTGGTTTTATTCCCGATGGCTCAATTGATGCCAATGTGGTTTATACAAAAACTGCTCACCATAATGTTGAAATGAATATGCAAATGCGACAGATGAAATGGGAAAATATTCATTTCAAACTTATCGACATTACCGGAAATCTGACTGCTGATTCAACAGGTATTCTGAGCAGCCGCTTACTGGTTTCGGCTGACGATTCGCTTTCGCTTCAGGCAGAGATGACGACCAACACCATAGAAAACGAACTTCAGTTAAAAAGTAAATTCAGCAAACTCAATTTTCAGCTTTTTGAACCTTTTATCAGCGAGTTTGCCAATAATCTGCACGGCACCACTGAAGGAAATATAACAATCAACAGTAAACCGGGCAAAATGACCTTTAACGGCGAAATCGGATTTAACAATTTTGGGTTGAAAGTTATTCCGCTGGAAGCATGGCTTACCATTCCCGACAACAAAATTGAAATCAGGGAAAACCGTTTTCTGTTCAACAATTTCACGGTTATCGACAGTTTGAAACGTCCGTTAACGGTTAACGGAAACATTGTATATGAGAACAGCGAGAATATTTTGGCTGATTTAAAGGTGAAAACCGATAAAATTCTTTTAATGAACATTCCGGAATCAGACAACGCGGCATTTTTTGGTTCAATCATAGTCAATTCAGCATTAAGCATCAATGGTTCAGTTTTTAGCCCTTCAATCACCGGAAATATCGAACTCGAAGACGGCACTAACCTTACATACCAGTTAGTTCAGGATTTATCGGTTAAGGGAACGCAAACCGACGTGGTTTTTGCAGTAATAACCGACAGTATGCAGGTTATTTACCCCGAAACCGGACAGGAAAAATCCACCACACAAATGCCAAATATTGAAACAACCATCGGGATTAACTCCAAAAGCATTTTCAATGTACGGATTTCGGAAATTTACAATGTCGATATTTCAATTGGCGGTGATGGATTGCTGAATTACAATATGCTGCCTAACAACACCATGAGTTTAAACGGGATTTACGAAATTAAAACCGGCGTTTGCAAACTTAAAATTACAGGATGGCCGATGAAAGAGTTCAAAATAACGCCGGGAAGTTCACTAAAATGGGATGGCAGTATCGAAAACCCTGAACTGAACCTCGAAGCAAACACCCGCGTTAAAGGTTCCTATCTGAATCCGATTGATAATAAAAGCCGGGCGGTCGATTTCATTGTTTCCATGCAACTGAAAGAAAAACTCTCACAACTCGAAATTAAGTTTGCAATTCAAAGCCCCGACCAGTACATTACAAGTGTTTTAAGTTCGCTGTCGGAAGACGAAACCATGCGGCAGGCTATAAACCTGCTTCTTTTCGAAACCATCGATATACCCGGGATTGAAAGCTCCGGCGATTATCTTTCATCGCAAATTAACAGTTTTTGGGAATCGCAGCTTAACTCGCTCTCACGTTCAAAATTTAAAAACACCGACCTGTCATTCGGGATTGATACTTACAATCAGGCAACATCAACCGGTAGTCAGGATAAAACAAGTTTTACTTATGAGATGGAACATCGGTTTATGAAAGACAGGGCTACTGTCCGGCTGTCAGGGAAACTTAATGATTACAATGAAGGTGCATATAAATCAAATAGTATTTTCGAGAATTTTATTTTTGAATATGCCCTTGATTCGGCCAATACAAAAAACCTGAAACTCTACCAGAAACGCGATTATGAGGATATGCTTGAAGGTGAAGTGATTAAATACGGAGCAGGGTTCCTGTACCGGAAAAATTATTCAAAATTGAAAGATATATGGCAACGGGGCAAAAAAACAAAACAGGCAAAGAAAGCAAACACTGACAATTAACAATGAGAATCCATCAAAACATATTACTGATTGTTGCTGTGCTTGTTGTGCTGTTAATCAATTCGTGCTCGAACACAAAATTCATGACCGGCGACCAGATATTGTACAATGGCCGCAAAGTTGAAATCATCAGCAACGAAAAAGGAAAAACAGTTAAAAAAGCCGAAGAAATTGCAAGCGCAGTTTCGTTTGCCGAACCCAATAACTCGTTGATGGGCAGGAGGATTCTGCCGCCGGTGGGATTATGGTATTACACTTACAGAAAACCGGAAGAAGGAAAACGGGGAGGTTTTCTTTACCGCACGTTGAATGAAAATCCTGTTTTGATTTCAGAAATTAATCCCGACTTGCGGATTCAAAAAATTGAGTCTGACCTTTTTGCCAATGGATTCTTTAATACAAATGCAAGTTACACGCTCGATACGGCAAAAAATAACCCGCGAAAAGCCAAAATTTTATATTCGGTTAAAGTTGAACAACCCTACCGGTTAGCACAAATACTCAACCAACCGGCACGTGATTCAATCGACACGCTGATAAACAGTTACACTCCAAATCTGAACCTCAAACCCGGAGATATTTTTAGCCTTGAAACCATCAGAAACGAAAAACGAAAACTGGCTTCGATGCTGGTTGAGGAAGGATACTACTTTTTCAGCCCCAACGAAATCGAAATGGTTGCCGACACTTCCCAAACACCGTTTATGATAAATCTCCTGGTTCGGAAAAAACCACAGATTGCACCATATATCGCCAAAAAATATACCATCAACCGGGTTGAAGTCAATGTTAAAAGAACAAATACGGATGAACCTGAATATGCTGAACCCGACACGATAATATACGACGGGGTTTATATTACAGGACAAACCGACTACCTGAAACCCGAAGTGCTTACACGGTCAACACTTTTCAGAGAAGGCGATTTGTACTCGGAAACAAAACACCGCGGAACCATTCCACTGCTCAACAATTACGGCGTTTTTCGGTCGGTAAAAATGCAGTTCGATGTTACCGACAGCGTAAAGCAAAAAATGAATGTATTACTTGATCTTCAGCCTAAAAATGATGTCACCCTCAATCTTGAAGGCGCGGTACAAGCAAAATCAACCGGTTTTGCAGGTCCGGCTTCAGAAATCACCCTGGCACACGCCAATCTTTTTAAAGGAGCAAACCGACTTCAGGTAAAGGCTTTTGGCGGTTTCGAATGGCAATGGGGAAAAGAAAGCGAAGAAGATTTGAGTTCAAATTCATACAATGCAGGTATCAACTCTTCCCTCAGTTTTCCAAAAATGATTGTTCCGTTTAAGTCGGTCAAAGAAAATAAATCAATTATCGGAAAGACCATTGGTTCTCTGGGATTCGAATTTGTGAACAACGTAAAATATTACCGGATGAATTCGTTGAACATGGCGTTTGGCTACCAGTGGCGAAAAACACAAAAAGTAACACACTCGTTTAATCCTTTTAAAATGAATATTGTTTCGTTGCTGAAAACAACAGCGCTTTTCGATTCTATTGTGGAAGCAAATCCGTATGTAAAAAGAAGTTTTGAGGAGCAATATATCATTGGCACAGAATACAGTTTTACTTATGATAATTCAGCCCGAACGCGCAATGGATTCTATTTCCAGGGAATGATTAGCACATCGGGTAATTTAATCGACGCATTTATGCAAATTGGAGGTAAAGAGCGACCTTACACCATATTTGGTGATATTTATTCCCAGTTTATAAAAACTTCAGTCGATGTTCGATATTACACCAACACAACCAAAGAGGGACTTGTGTTGCGTTTGTATGCAGGCACCGGTATTTCTTACGGGAATTCGTCGGTAATGCCATACGTTGAACAATATTTCAGCGGAGGTTCCAACAGTTTGCGCGGATTTACAGCCCGCTCGCTGGGGCCGGGAAGTTACAAACCCGAAGAGTACAATGGTATTGTTGACCAAACCGGTGATATCAAACTCGAGTTTAATTCAGAATTCCGTTTCAGAATGACCAAAATTATGCTTGGCGCCCTGTTTTTGGAAGCCGGAAATGTTTGGCTGCTAAACCCTGATGAAAACCGTCCCGGTTCACAATTCAATCTGAGCAATTTAACTGAACAACTCGCAGTTGGAACCGGTGTTGGACTACGTTTTGATTTTGACTTTTTTATCCTTCGAACCGACTTTGGATTACCTTTGCGGTTCCCGTACAACGACGGAGATGGAAACTGGAATCATTTTAATGAAGTATTTAATAAATTCAGGTTTAACCTTGCCATAGGCTATCCGTTCTGAAATACGGGATTGCGGGAATGCATGAATGCGTGAATGAGAAAAAAGAAATATCAGTTCAACTATACCGCCATGTGTCAATCAGGGTGTCGCGATTTGCAATCGCGATTTTTAAAAAACGGCGATTGCAAATCGCCGCACCCAAATGCCACTATCCATACTTTTTTTTTTAAAATTTTGACTTCATTCTCTAAAAAACGAAACATGAACATTACCCATCTTGGACAAGCAATATACCCCTCTCCTGTTAGCGAATTGCAATCGATAACCTCCGTGTCTCAGAACACATTGTTCATGATATTAATTCGCAGCATGAAAGCGGATTGCAATTTGAACTGGCTGGCCCGCGCGATAAGTCATATTTCGATCCGGCTAAAACCCGCGCAGGAATCGTAAAATGCGGCGGCCTTTGTCCAGGTTTGAATGATGTAATCCGTTCGCTTTACCTCGAACTGAACCATGCTTACGGTGTGAGTGAAGTATTAGGTTTTCGCGGAGGCTACCAGGGACTTGATCCGGATACCGGTAACAAACCATTTCAATTAACTCACGATTTTGTTGATGATATTCATCAGGATGGCGGTACAGTTCTGGGCACTTCACCAGGTCCGGTAGATGTAAAACGAGCTGTTGATAATCTTGTAAATCTTGGAATCAATATTTTATTTACCATTGGAGGCGACGGAACGCAACGGGGAGGAAACGCTCTGTTTCAGGAGGCAAAAAAACGCGGCCATGCATTGTCGGTGGTAGGAATTCCCAAAACAATTGATAATGATGTTGCTTTTGTTTCAAGAACTTTTGGATACCTGACAGCGGTTCATGCGGCAATGGCTTGGCATGGAGCGCAGTTTTGGCGTCAACTGGTCAGCCTGAACAATTCATTTAGTTTATTTTGTTTCAAACTCGCCAATCAGTGGAATTTGCATTGCCAGCTCCTGACGAACCATAGTTTCAAGAAAAATCTCCGCCTGAATAAACTGGGCTGCTGTAACCGACGAAATCGATTTTGCCATTTTCTTGTAGGTTTTGTCCCAAAGTTTTATGAAATCATTATTTACTTCAAACGTTGTTTTCATTATTGCATCAGCATCAACGTTGGCAAGGGATTCATATTTTTTTGCATATTCTTCGATGTTCCTGGCACGCTTCATCCCTATTTCCTTACGGCTAATTTCATACTCATCGTACATTTGCCAGAATAAGTCGGACTGCGAGACTTCAAGTTTCATGTGTTTAGCAATTAAATCTCTTTTTTCCATCCCGTAAACACTTTGTATCAAAGTAATTTCTTCGGTATTGGACTGTGCTTTTGCTGCAAAAGCAAACACAGCAA
>Ga0351900_1046_pt1 | contig 35593 bp, 22 predicted proteins | sample BONcelHT113001D3_FD_205827 | JGI IMG/M metagenome (GOLD analysis project Ga0351900, IMG submission 205827) | Enriched cells from coal bed in the Powder River Basin, Montana, United States - BONCAT cells T11 rep1 HSBNCT.T11.300.1.D3 ...
CGGGGCGGATTTAACCTGTCCCAGTTCTGGTGGGAGTATTATGATGTCGTTGGAACACCAGAAGGCGCTCAACTAAATCCCGGGTTTAATATCGGGCCTGTTCTTGAACTTCCTGTAACAAAATTATTCTCTTTTGAAACGGGGCTACTTTTTACTTCGAAAGGGAATAAGGCATCCAACGTAGTAAATGGTGTTATTATTGATAGTCGAAAGACATTGTATTACTTGGAAGTCCCTGCATTGTTTAAAATAACAGTTCCTGTTAAGAAGGTCGGGATTTTTTCAATGGCCGGGCCTTACATCGGAGAAGCATTGTATGGGAAACATAAAGGAGAATGGACCGAAAACTCTGTAACAGACAAGTGGGAAGGGAATATAAAATGGGGCGATGAGCCGCATGAATATGACCGTTTTGACTATGGGCTGAAATTTGGCGTCGGATTACAATACTATAAGTTGCAAATCGGGGCCTGCTATGAATTGGGGTTAAAGAATATCAGCAACATGAATCAACCTCCTTCTCAGGTGTCAATAAACAACAGAGTTTTGGAATTTTACATTTCATACGCTTTAACAAATTTAAAATCAAACAAAAAATAATACTACAATGAAAATAACATTAAATATTTTATTGGTTTGTTCATTAATATTAATGAGCAAAATTGGAAACAGCCAAACAATCGATGAAACACAAACAAACCCGGTTTCTACACGGGCAATATGCGCATATAAATTCTCGCTGGGTGTGCCTACCAATATTTTTCAGTATTGGATGCCGCCAGCAAATGCATACCTTGTTAATGGAGCTGGCGCACCCGACGGCGATGTTTTTCACTTCTGGTTAAATGTAAAATGGAAAAATGTGGAATCAAGCGCTAACCCGTGTGTTTTACAAGCTTATTACACAGAATATGGAGGTGCCCTTAGAAATGTAACACGATCCGTTTGGACCATTTACGCTGACCTTTAAAACAGTGACATTTGTGAACGGTTCAAGCAGAAATATCCCCTGCTATGCAACAGCCCCGGTAACAATTGCAGTGAATAATTATGTAAATACAGACAGCCCTGTTGATCTAAATGAATGGATAACAAGTCAATTTGAATGGACTTTACCTTCTGGCTGGCAGATAGCAACAGGACAAACCGGAACTTTTGTTGGCCTTTCGTCAATACTATACTGGTTATCCCTCCGGTTTCAAATTCAACAATAAATGTAAGTGTTAGAGCCAAAGCAAATACACAATATAGTCAACCTTCAACTTTACAGATTACGAGAAACCTTGAAGATTTTTCAATCGGAGGAGACGCCGCCGTAACATGTTATTCTACAAAACGCTTTACAGCGCCTGCAACTCCCACGGGTGTTACTTACACATGGCAATTACCATCAGGCTGGACAGGTGTGGCTAACGCGAATTATATTGATGCAACAGTGACCGGAAGTTCTGGCAGCATAACTTGTACAATGAACGGTTGTGGTCAGTCAAAAGTATCCACTAAAGCAGTAACAGTTAACATAGTTGAAACAGGAACAATCATTTCCGGTCCTTCTTCGGTCTGCTCATTTGGTACAGCATTTTCTATAAATAATCTCCCCACTGGAGCTACTATAACATGGCTTCCAGGCTCAGGAATTACCCGCGTTTCATCACAGGGTTCAAACCCTTGCACGTTCTCTTCCAGTGGCACAGGTTCAGGTATAATTGAAGCTACGATATACACCAATTGTGGCAATACTACCCTTCCTGTAAAAACTGTATGGAAAGGAGTCTCGATGATTAACAGCATTTCAGGCCCTCAGTTTCTTCCTAACGGCGGTAACTGGGTATATACTGCAAATGTAAGTGGCGCAGAAGGAGCTACTTATCAGTGGGCAGTTTCACCTTCACTTCCATTAACATCTTATGGTGATAATGCTGAGATTTCTTTCCCATCCGCCAACGGCGATTATGCAATTTCGCTAACTGTGACTGGTTTGTGTGGCTCGTCTTCAACCTATTATTACTATGTGGCAACCGGGGAATATGAACCCTTTATTATTTTCCCCAATCCTACCACCGGAGAATCCACTTTGACACTTTCACCGGAAACAAATGAAAATGCTTTGGATAGTGACACAGATTGGGATTTGGAAATTTACTCCGAATCGCAGACGTTGAAATCAAAACAAACAAAGCTTCGCGGAAAGAGCGCCAAAATACAAACCAACGGATGGAAAGAAGGCGTTTATTTAGTGCGGGTAAAATACAACAATATGGTTTTAACCGGTAAACTTGTGGTAAAAAGCAATTAATACGAAACAGCAACGATAAACTTTTCCAAAGTTTCTGAACTTTGGAAAAGTTTATTAATCATGAGTTAAACTTTCACCGCCAAAATGTTTCGCGAGCCATCTTCATCAACTTCAATTTTTACCTTTACAATATTTTCAGGTAAAAGCGGTTCAATCAGTTCGGGCCACTCAATAAGGCAGTAACTACCGCTGTACAGGTAATCTTCGTAACCCAGGTCAAAAGCCTCTTCCATGTTTTTTATCCGGTAAAAGTCGAAGTGAAAAACAGACTGCCGATCGCCGGTTTTATATTCGTTTATCAGGGCAAAAGTTGGGCTGGTCACTGTATCTTCTGACCCCAGCGCTTTGCAAACTGATTGTATGAATGTGGTTTTCCCGGCGCCCATTTTACCATAAAATGCAAAAATCCGTTCACCTGGAAATTCGCTGATCAGCCGTTTGGCAATTTTGTTCAGGTCTTTGATATGTTCAGCTTTTTCAGAAAACATTTGATTTTAATTTTTTGCAATAATACGAAACGGCGGTCATTTTTATCGGGGTGAACGGTACAAATAATATCAAATAATTGTAAAATGGCTGATTTTTATGACTGTTTCTTTCATTAAAAAGTATTATTTTTGAGCAAATTAAAAAACAAACAATTATGAAAATACCGGCAGAATTGAAATATACCCAGGATCATGAGTGGGTGCGCGTTGAAGGTGATACAGCCATTATTGGTGTAACCGATTTTGCGCAGGGCGAATTGGGCGACGTGGTTTTTGTGGAGATTGAAACCGAAGGCGAACACCTGGGTAAAGGCGATACTTTTGGCACCGTGGAAGCGGTGAAAACCGTTTCGGATTTGTTTATGCCGGTAGGTGGACAGGTTGTTGAAGTAAACCCTGCTCTGGCCGATGAGCCTGAACTGGTAAACAAAGACCCTTACAATGCCGGTTGGATGATTAAAGTAACCCTGGCCGATCCATCGGAACTGGAAGAATTGCTTTCTGCTGACGACTACCGGAAAATGATTGAAGCATAATTTTCAAAACAAAAAAATACATGGAAAGCGTTGCATTTTGCGGCGCTTTTTTTTGTGCAAAAAAAAACCAGAGCCGATAACAGTTCTGGTTTTATTTGATTAATGGTTGGTTTTCATCCGCATTTCGATGAACCACAGGAAATACAGGTAAGACATCCTTCCTGATAAATCACTTCGTCCGATCCGCACTCATCACATTTTGCATCTTCTGCCAAAGTTCCGTCAGGAATGTATTTTTTCAGTGCGCGTGCAACACCTGCTTTCCACGAGTTGATGGTTTCGTTGTCCAACTGCAGACTGGTAACCAAATCAACCACTTTGTGGATTGGCATTCCGTGGCGCAAAGTACCCGAAATCAGTTTTGCGTAGTTCCAGTAAACCGGGTTAAATTTGTGAGAAAGGCCCTCGATGGTGGTTTTATATCCACGCGAATTGATGTATTGAAAATCGTACCGTGAAGTTTCTTCGTCTTCGCGGCTTTTAATAATGTAGCCTTTGGTTATTGAACGAGGCAGTAAAATTCCATCTTCATCGTCTGAAAAACCGGTAAATATTTCGTAAGGCCTGTTATCGAGCAAACCAACAAAAGCAATCCATTTGTCTTTGTTATTCTGAAAACGAACCACATCGGCTTCCAGTCTTTCCGGGCGTTTTGTGGGGAACCCGCTGCCTTTTTTCTTTTCTTTATCGTCGTTCGAAATAAGTACGCCCGAGCGTGAGCCATCGCGGTAAACGGTAACTCCCTTGCAACCCGATTTCCATGCCTCAAAGAAAAGCTCACCAACCAGTTCTTCTTTTGCATCAGCCGGAAGGTTGATGGTTACACTGATTGAATGGTCAACCCATTTTTGAATTCTTCCCTGCATCCGCACTTTGGCCAGCCAGTCAACATCGTTTGAAGTGGCTTTGTAGTAAGGCGATACTTTTACCAGTTCATTTAATTCTTCCTGGCTATATTCGCGATTGGTTTCGTGGCCGTTGGCTTCCATCCAGGTTTTGAATTTATGATGGAATACAATGTATTCTTCCCAGGTATCGCCGCTTTCGTCAGTAAAATCAACCCTTACATCTTTATCTCCCGGATTTACTTTTCTGCGCCTCTTGTAAACAGGTAAAAATACAGGTTCAATTCCCGAAGTGGTTTGCGTCATTAAACTCGTGGTTCCGGTTGGTGCAATGGTAAGCAGTGCAATGTTGCGGCGGCCGTATTTTGCCATTTTTTCGTAAAGTTCAGGATCGGTCTTTTTAATACGGTTGATCATCGGGTTATTTTTTTCCCTTTCGGCGTTGTAAATGGCAAACGGACCACGATCTTTTGCCAGGTAAACCGATGAACGGTATGCTTCAATGGCTGTGGTTTTATGTATTTCTTCTGAAAAATCGGTGGCAATTTCACTTCCGTAACGCAATCCGAGTGCCGCCAGCATGTCGCCTTCGGCAGTAATTCCAATTCCGGTGCGGCGTCCTTCGTTTGCCTTGCGTTTAATGTTTTCCCACAGGTTCTTTTCTGTAAATTTTATATGTTCGTCTTCCGGGTCGGCATTTACTTTATCGAGAATGGCATCAATTTTTTCCAGTTCCAGGTCGATAATGTCGTCCATGATTCTTTGTGCATAATGAACGTGTTCCTTAAACAAATCGAAATTGAATTTTGCCTTTTTTGTAAATGGATTTTCGACATACGAATAGAGGTTGATTGCCAATAAACGGCAACTGTCGTATGGGCAAAGCGGAATTTCGCCGCATGGGTTGGTTGATACTGTGCGATAACCTAAATCGGCGTAACAATCCGGAATTGATTCTTTGATAATATTGTCCCAGAACAAAATACCGGGTTCCGCCGACTTCCATGCATTTTTTACTATTTTATCCCATAAATCCAGGGCATCGATTTCTTTTGTGTAAATCGGATTTTTCGAATCAACAGGATATTGTTGGGTATAAGGAGTACCCGATTCAACGGCCTGCATAAAATCGTCCTGCAATTTCACAGAAACGTTGGCGCCGGTAACTTTTCCCTGTTCAAGTTTTGCATCGATAAAATTTTCAGAATCGGGGTGTTTAATTGAAACCGACAACATCAGCGCGCCGCGTCTGCCGTCCTGCGCAACCTCGCGGGTTGAGTTGGAGTAGCGTTCCATAAAAGGTACGATACCTGTTGATGTAAGCGCCGAGTTTTTTACAGGCGAACCTTTCGGGCGGATGTGCGACAAATCGTGACCAACACCACCACGTCGTTTCATGAGTTGAACCTGCTCCTGGTCAATTTTCATGATTCCGCCATACGAATCAGAATTACCATCGTTGCCAACCACAAAACAGTTGGAAAGTGACGCAACCTGATAATCGTTTCCGATACCTGTCATTGGACCACCCTGAGGAACGATGTATTTAAAATCTTTTAACACATGATAAATTTCTTCTTCAGTAAGCGGATTTGGATATCGTTTTTCAATCCGGGCAATTTCTTTTGCCAGCCTCCGGTGCATATCGTCCGGGGTCAATTCAAAAATATTTCCAAAAGAATCTTTCAGGGCATATTTGTTTACCCAAACCCTTGCTGCCAGATCATCTCCCTTGAAATACTTTAATGAAGCCTTAATTGCTTCTTCCTGACTGTAGATTTTTTTGCCAATTGCAATTTTTTCAGATACCTCGCCTAGTGCCATTTTGTTAAGTTATTTTAAAAATTAAGAATAAATTAAAAGGAATTTACATCCACTTTCACTCTGATTTTGTGTAGCGCAAGATAAAGCAGAATCCAAAATTTTGGAGCATTTTTTTCAGAAAAAAAATCAAAAGTTATCAACTTATATTTGTTAATGTGCTATATAGCAACTAATTAACCTTTTAATAACTGTAAATAGTTAACAAAAAAGACAAATTCATCCGCAGAATGCAACGGGTTTTAAAACCAGATTTTCAGTTTGTTTGCCCATTTTTTATGATGCCGGTGAGGATGACAAATTTGCATCCAAAAAAGGCTAAATGTTGAAAACTTTTTTTATGATAATCTTCGTTGAACCCACATTTTTTGCTACATAATTTCTACATATTTCCGAAGATCTTTTCCTTTAAGGTTCATTGTTGATCAGATTATTCAACGCCTGCCCGAGATCGGCATGGTTTGAAACTGAAACGGCGCCGCCTTCAAAAGTTAAATCGACAGCTTCTTTAAACCTTTTGTAGTTCGGACCAAAAATTACCGGCAAACCAAAAGTAGCCGCTTCGAGTATATTGTGAATGCCTACTCCGAAGCCGCCTCCGATGTATGCCAAATTTCCGTAGCGGTAAAGCGACGAAAGCAAGCCCACTGAATCAATTATCAACACCTGAAAACGGTCGATTTCATTTTCGCTGACTTTACTGAGCGAAATGGCCGGTTTTTTCAACAATTGATGAATTCTGTTAATATTTCCCTCTGAAACCTCGTGCGGGGCGATTATAAATTTCAAACTGCTTTGGTTAATAAACGCTGCAAGCAGCTCCTCATCGGGTTTCCAGGTGCTGCCGGCAATTATTAACAACGAATTACCTTTGAACTTTTCAACAACCGGAATTTCTTTTGCACTGTTTGCAATTGCGGCAACCCTGTCGAAACGGGTATCGCCCGAAACCGTAAAATTTGAAATCCCGATGGTTTTCAACAATTCTCCCGATTTTTCATTCTGAATAAAAAAATGTTCAACCTTAAAAAGCATTTTACGATACCATTTGCCAACCGGCGTTTCCTTGAAAAACTGCTGATTTTCGCGGAAGATCGCAGAAATAATGTAAAGCGGTATTTTTCTTCTTTTCAATTCTGAAATATAAAAATACCAGAACTCGTATTTTACAAAGAATGCCTTTTCGGGCTTAATAATATTTAAAAAGGTAGTTGCATTGCGTTTTGTATCAAGAGGCAAGTACGCCACAATGTCGGTCAGCGGGTAGTTTTTACGAATTTCATAACCTGATGGCGAAAAAAAAGTCAGCACAATTTTATATTCAGGAAACTGCTGTTTCAACTCCTCAATTACCGGCCGTCCCTGTTCAAATTCGCCCAGCGATGCGCAATGAACCCATACGTATTTTGCTTTTCCGTCAATCTTTTGCGACAGGCTTTCTGCCCAATTTTTTCTGCCATTTACAAATAACCGCGCTTTATCGTTAAAAACAGAAATAATCTGAATAAATATGGAATAAAAGAATATTCCAACCTGATACAAAAATGTCATATTGGATTTTATTTGAAGATTTTAATATAAACGATGGTCTTTCAGGTATTCGAAGATGGTAATGTTTATTAACATCAACAAAAAGAAATATCCAAATTCCTCAACAGGTGCGTTGAACATGCGAATTCCAAGGGTGTAATCCTTGTTGTAAAATATTACCGGCAGGCTGAATAATAATCCCCGAATCAGAAAGTAAGGGATTACCGCAATGGCATACGAAATGTAAAATTTAGTAAGGTGCATTTTAAACCGGTTTCTGAAAATGGTATATCCCAAATAGATGGTTAAGAGGAAGAAAATAAAAAACGGGATTAATTTCTGGCGTGAATACCATGCCCCGAAAGCAAAACCCAACAACAAAATTACACTGATTACAAGAAACAGATTAGGCCTTTCGAAATTTGGGAACAGCACAGTAATTAATATATAAACCGAAAACGAGAAAAGCGAAATGATGAGCAAAAAGAGCCACTCTTCAACCGGGAGTTTGAACAAATATTTTCCCACAAGGAAACTTGAATTGAAACTGATAATTCCGGTTTCAAGAAGCCGGTGGTTAAAAAGGATAAAAATTGCCCCCGAAAAAAGAATTGCCGGCAACATATATTTGAGTTCGGTAAAAAAAACAATTGTCTTTTTTACAAACAAAAACATGGTTATTACTGCCATCAAAAGCAATACCAGCGCGTACCAATAATTTTGAAATTCCATTTTTTCTGAATTTTTGGCAAAGTTACATTCAATTCACATTATTCAAAATATAACTCAATAATGTATCGAAGGAATTTTTTCAATCACTTCATCAAAAGGTTTTTCTTTACCGGCGGCCACTTCGTACATTTTTGCATGAGTTAGTTTTGCTGCTTCAACCAATTCTTTATAAGGCTGGTTGCAAATATCCATAAACCCGATGTTGTAGTTTTCGCCATCGAAACGGCCAAAAATGGGTTGGTCGAGCCACTGAAAATAGTGCATTCCGATGAGTTCGGGCCTGGCCAGACCTTGTTCAATATAATAACGGTAAGCTTTTCCACGGTCGGCCTGGGTTAAAGCGCCCTGAATTCCAGAAGCCGGCAATCCGCGGTCGGTGGCACCGTGGTGAAATTCACCAATCATTACTGGCTTTCCGCTTATCCGGGCAATTTCTGCAGTTTCGGGCGGACCGGGATTTCCATAACCGTTTATTGAAAATACATCAAATCGTTCGCCCGCTTTATACAGTAAATCTGAACTCATCCAGGCATACCGCATTCCCAGGTTCAGGTGGTTCGGGTCAACTTTTTCAACTTCATCACACGGAACATTTACATATTTTGCAACCAGAATTTCAGAGAATTTCCAGAAATCCGATTTTGCCTTTTCCGACGGATATTCTTCAAAAATTTGTTTTGAAAGCTCTTCAAAACTATTGATTTTCAGGATCCAATTTTCATTGAAATTCTGAATGTTTGGATATTGGGTTGAAATCCATCTGACAAAAGTGAGTTTCGATTCGGAAACCTGGTCTGTGGCAAACATTTCAAAAGCAATATCGTTGGCGCCAAACGCCCAGGTAGGTTCGTTCCGCAGAAAATAACCAATCAGGTACGGGTCGGTTTTAAATTCGTTTAATTGTTGCGCGAATTTCTTTGCATTTTCAGCATATTCAGCAGCAAACACATCCGGAAAATCGCGGAACAGTTTTACATCGGTTGAAGGAAATCGCGAAAGCGGCAAAACATACGGTATTTGTGCTTTCCGGGCATATTCAATATTCGACCAGTTTCCGATGCTGTTAATGCCAAATTCACGAATTTGTCCGGATGTAATGGTTTCCCATTTTTCGCGCCAGCTTTCGCCAAAAACACGCATAAAATTGAACTGGTAAAAATCGGCCTGAACATATTTCCCCCTGCCTGAATACCCTTTCCTGTAAAGATTGTCGGTTGAATCGGGCAGCCATTCAAACAGGTCTTCCTGTCCGGTAATCACACCCGAAGCATTGCTGCCAATGCAATCGACACCCACCGAAACAAAAGCGTAACCTTCGGGATCGACCAGCCACCAGCGGTTTCCGTCGTGGTGTGTGCGGAAAAATCCGGAGGCTTCAAACTTTTTCTCTTTCCATCCACCATATTTACTCCAGCTTTCGGGGAATTTCGAGGTTTGTGCTGAAGCCAACTGATTTTCCAGCAAGCTCTTTAATTCGTTTTCATCTTTTAATTTTCCCGGCCAATCTTTTACAGTCCACTGCCCGAGTTTATCCACCACTTTTGTTTCAACCGGCGGAAATGGTTCGGGAACTTCTTTGGTAAGATAAACTGCGGCAATTTCAAAATCAGGTGTAAAATGTGGTTCTTTCCAGGGACCAAAACGGATAACCACTTTCGATGTTTCTTCATGTTTCATGCGGTTTCCCAATACAGTTCCTTTTAACTGGCGCGGAAAGCGGGGCATAAAAATTTCCTGCGCATTCAGATGTTCCAGCGGAAAAATAACCTTTGTTTTCAGTTTTGGCAGAACGCCTATTTTTGCTGCCATCCGCGGTGTTTGCGATTTATCGCCCGCCACTGAACCACTTTGGGTTACAATTTCATTTCCTTTTTCATCGCGGTAAAACTCAATATTCAAAATACCGCTAAAATCGTTTTCGTGCCAGATTTCGCAAACCAGATAATTTGCATTTTTCCAGAGTTCGGGGTCGTTTCCTTCCCAAACCGTGAGGCTTTGGTTTTCATTATACGGCGAAATTTTCAAAACATCGTTCTGCAATACACTGATTTCAGGGTTTTTCTCCTGAATACCTTTCAAATCAAAATTTTCAGGATTTTTTACAGAACACGAAAATGCAATAAGAATTGTTAAAATTAAGAGAAATGGTTTCATTGTTATTGGTTTAGAATTTGGTTTAAAATTAGAAGAAAAACGGCAATAAATACCTGCACACACTGAAGTTTTTAGTTTCCCGGGACATGGACTTTCCAAAGTCCATGATTTTTTAAGCTAATTCGAAATCTGAAAAACTTTGACTTGGGAAAGTCAAAGTCCCGGTTCTGCAAACAAAAACCCCGGAGTTTTTAACCCCGGGGCTGTTATTATTGAACTACTTTGTGGCTTTTCAAATTCAGAATTACAGTTTCAGCTTTGCCAGTTCCTCCGGTTTTTCGCCGGCTGCAATCGCTTTCATTCTGAAAGAATATTTGTATTCCTTATCAGTTAAACGGTACTGGTCGTGTGTGCGGGCGCCCCAACTGTCGTCGCCGCCAACACCCATTTGTTTGTAATCGATATTTACCGAAGTGAGGTCGCGTGGTTTTACATCGTTGATGTGACGGTTTACCGCCGGCGTTACACCGGGTTGATTGTCGAAACTACGTATTTCCGATTCAAAATCTTCAAGCAGATTGTGGTGCGCGCTGACTTCGAGTAACGGCATTCCTTCGAAAAACAGTCCGTTTCCGGCAGCGTCGGTAATGGTCAGCCAGCGAACATCGGTTTTATTTCCGTTTTCCTGCGGACGAAGATATGCCCAATACTGGTCGGCCACGCTACCCTTGTACAAACCAACAAAAGCGCTGGTTTTGCGGTCCTGGTAACTTTCGTGCGGGCCGCGGCCAAGCCAGCTCATCTGGTCGAAATTGCGCGGCATCTCCAGATTCATTCCCATTCTTACAATTTCAGGGAGATCTTTTTGAGTCATTTTGAAATGGTTGTCAACCACCACATCGCCTGAACCCCAAACTGTATATTTCGTTTGGTAATTGGCAATTACCTGGTTGCTGTCGTTTACCAAATCGAATTTAAAAATGATTTCGGCTGAATTTTTAGTTTTTTGTGCAACTGTTACCGAAGCAACTTTCCGGGTTTCGCCGGCAGTACGCCATACGCGGCTTCGTTTGTGAAGGTTGTTGCCAAAGTCGTTGTCGGTTGGAGCCCTCCAGAAGTTTGGAACCGGCCCGCTTTTCAGCAATTCCGAATCACCCTTTTTGAAGCTTGTCATCACCCCGGCTTTTTTATCAAAGGCAACGGCAAAACCTTCACCGGAAATGGTGACAGCACTTTCATCTTCCTGCATCGTGACATCGGCAAATTCAGCTTTATTTGCTTTTTTAGCCGGCGCCATCATTGGCATGGCAAATTGTTCGGAAGCCATTTCATCGCCTGCTTCAAGCAAACTCCGGTTATTTTTTAGTTTTGCTTTAATGGTCATAAAATATTCTACACCGGCTTCGGGTTTCACATTAACGGGAACGGTAACATTAGCCGACATACCGGGTTCAAGACTTAAATCGTCCAGTTTTCCGTTTTCAACAATCATTCCGTCGCCAGTAATTTCCCATACAAAATCAAATTCCGAAAGATTCAGAAAAGCGTATTTATTTTTTATCGAAATAGCACCATTTCTCAGATTGACGGGTGTAAAACCAATGTACTGGTAAACTTTTTTAACTTCGAGCAAATGAGGTTTTACGGCGCGGTCGGGATTAACAAGGCCGTTGTTACAAAAGTTTCCATCGGAAGGAACGGTATCGGGGCCAAAATCGCCGCCATAAGCCCAGAACTCTTCACCTGCCTCGTTTGTAGTTAGCAAACCCTGATCAACCCAGTCCCAGATAAAACCACCTTGCAGCGCCGGGTATTTTTCGATCAAATCCCAGTAATCCTGCAAATTACCTACACTGTTTCCCATAGCGTGTGCATATTCGCACTGTATGAGTGGCCTTTCAGGTTTGCTTTTGGCATACTCTTCCATTTGTCCCATACGCGCATACATCGGGCAGAAAATATCGGTATTGGTATCCAGACGGGCGCCTTCGTACTGAACCGGACGGGTGCTGTCAACCGATTTCAGGTAATCGTATGTAGCGTGGAAATTCACGCCGTTGCCGGCTTCATTTCCCAGCGACCAGATAATAATTGAAGGCTGGTTTTTGTCGCGCTCCCACATGTTACGGGTGCGGTACAAATGTGCCTCTTTCCAATCTTCGTTTTTGGCGAGTGATTCACTGCCGTAACCCATACCATGCGATTCGATGTTGGCTTCATCAATTAAATACAAACCGTATTTGTTGCAGAGTTCGTACCATAATTCGGGCTGTGGGTAATGCGATGTCCTGACAGCGTTCAGGTTATGCGCTTTCATGGTTTTTATATCGAGCAACATGGTTTCTTTATCAACATAGTGACCGGTTTTTTCATGGTGTTCATGAATATTGGCGCCTTTCAGGTAAACATATTTCCCGTTAATTAAAAGGTTGCCGTTTTTAATTTCTGAAGTGCGGAAACCCACATCCTGTTTAATAATTTCGACAATCTGATTGCCATTTTTTAACGTGATAATCAATTCGTACAAATTTGGAATTTCTGCCGACCACTGTTTTACATTCGGAATATTTGCATCAAAAACCACGTTTGTTTTTCCGGCAGTTAATGCTTTCGAAAAAGTTTCAACAGCGTTTCCGTTGTCTTTTAAAACTGCTTCAACAACGGTGGATGCAGCATTTTCGCCTAAATTCAAAACATCTATATTCAATGAAAAAACGCCGTTTGTATATGTTTCATCTAACCCCGAAATTACCCTGAAATTCTGAACCTGTTGTTCAGCGCGGGCAATCAGATACACATCGCGGGTGATACCGCTCATTCGCCAGAAATCCTGATCTTCGAGGTACGAGCCATCGCACCACCTGAAAATTTCGACCGAAAGCGAGTTTTCGCCCGGTTTCAGAAATTGGGTGATGTTAAATTCGGCTGGTGTTTTACTGTCTTCACTGTAACCCACGAACTGTTCGTTTACCCACACATTCAGCATTGAACTTGCCGCACCAAAATGGATGATAACCTCTTTCCCCTTCCAGGTTTCGGGAATGGTGAAAGTGCGCTTGTACGACCCAACCGGATTGTAATGAGCCTGAATAATGGGCGGTGTTTTTGCATGGGGATATTTTACATTTACATAAATCGGATAATCGTAACCTTCCAGTTCCCAGTTGGCTGGTACTTTTATCTCTTTCCATGCACGGATATCAAAATCGTCTTTAAAAAACCAGTAAGGTCTTTCTGATGGATTTTGTGAGAGGTTAAATTTCCACATCCCGTTTAACGACATCAAAAACGCCGATTGCCATTTGTCTTCGGTACGGGCTTGTTCAATTGTGGCAAACGGAATAAAATGGGCACGCGGCGGTAATTTGTTGATTTGGTTAATGGCCGGATCTTCCCAGGGCGCAGGACTTGGTTCGGTAAAAGGTACTTGCGAATAATCCTTGTATTTGCAGGAAACTAACGAGGTAAAAATCATAACGATTAACAACGGTATTTGAAATTTTCGGTTCATGATAAAATGATTTATTGTATTGAAATGCTGATGTTATATTATTGACGACAAAATTACATTTTCTACCTATTAAAAAGGAGATAAATTGGTCAAAATTAGGGGGTAATTATTTAAACCCATTTTTCAAAAGAAAAGTGCGGAAACAGCTTTATGTATTTCAGACGTGCTTGCATTAATATCAAAAATAATCTGCGGCTTTAAATAGAAAAGCTCATTTTTACTTTTAAACCTTGCTTCTCCCCCACCGGTAATATTCAGCATAATTAAATCATCTTTTTTGATGGTTCCGTTTTTTGCAGCTTCAATTAAAGTTGCTGTGGCTACTGCCGCTGCCGGATGAATATCAATTCCTTCTGCTTTTTCAAACAACGCTGCAGCTTCTGTAGCTTCTTGATTGGCAGCCAGCAAAACATCACCCCCGGCATCGTTCAGCGCGTCAAATAATCCACCAAAAATTGGGTATGGCGGTTTACGGTTCGAAAGTACCTTGGCGTCAATTTCCTCCACTTGCCGGCGGGCCAATTCATCGTCGAGTGGCAGCATCGACCGCGAATTTGCATTCCATGCGTCATAAATAGGAACAAACGGTTTATTCTGCGAAACCATCAGTTTCATTTTTGTTTTTCCAAACTGGCCATCTTCAAGCAACCGCAAATTGGCTTCCCATGCGGCAATAGCGCCTGTTCCGCTGCCAATGGCCTGAAAATAGTAATCAGGAATTTGTCCGATGGTGGTGGTTGCCGATAGCATGGTGGTTCCCATTCCATCGCGGCGGGCCACATTTTTGGCGCCGCCTTCGGCAATAAATCCTTCCATTCCGGCCATAATATTCGAAAGATGAATCGCATCGAAATAATCACTGCCGGTTTTACTGCAAATCAGTTTAACACAATCGTTCAGCGGGGCATCAAACCAAAGCGCGTTGATATTGTCTTCGGGAACACAAATCAACAGTGGGATATGGTTGTCGGAACAAACCTGAGCGAAAGCCCTGGCAGTATTTCCGGCCGATGCAACCACAAGAACTTTATTCATTTCAGGTGTCATTCGTCCGCAAACTGAATAGGCTTCGGTTTCTTTAAATGAGCAGGTTTTGAAGTTGGCGCCTTTTTCGGGCCAGTAACCGCTGAAAGTAATCCACAGGTTTTTCAGACCGAGTTCTGCAGCCAGCCCTTCACTTTTATAGGTTACCGGCGCTGATGAACCTTTTAACATACGGCCAACTGGCAGCCAGTCGGCGAACTTGTAAATTCCATACGAATCGTCTTTTACCTCAAGTTGCTTTTTTTCGTAAATGGCGCGCACGAGCGAAGGCTCAGTTTCGCCCGGCGCATCGAGAGTCCAGCCGGCATCATCAAATATTTTTCCGGTTTTTACCGATTGCAACTGGTATTTGGTTTTTGTGAATTGATTGTTCATTCCAGATATATTTATTCAATTTGTCCTTTTGAAAATAGTTCGATTAATTGTGTTAGTTTGCTGGTTAGCAGCTCTTTTGGAATCAGTTTTGTCTCGTAATCTGCAATCATTGCCGGCGAGATATTTCTTGCCATTGAATATTCAACTACTTCATTATCTTTTCCTTTGCACAAAAGTACACCAATACTTGGTTTTTCGTGCTGCCGTTTTACATCGCGGTCGAGCGCTTCAAGATAAAAATTAAGCTTCCCCAGAAATTCAGGTTCAAATTCCTGAATTTTAAGTTCGAATAAAACAAGGCACTGCAAATCCCGGTGGTAGAAAAGCAGGTCGGTGTAATAATCCTTATTGCCAACCTGCAACCTGAACTGGTTTCCCATGTAAGTAAATCCTTTACCAATTTCGAGAATGAATTTCCTTAGATTTTTTGTTAAAGCTTTTTCCAAATCTTTTTCAGAATGAGCTTCCGGTAAATCAAGAAATTCAAAAATATAAGGATCTTTGAAAATACCTGCCGGAAATTGTGTCGGCAATGACGACACAATTTGATTGGCCATTAAGCTTCGCTCGAAAACGGCTGAATTGATTTGTCTCTCCAGCTCTCTGACTGTCAGTTTATCTTTAATTATCAAAAAACTATAATGTAATTTCTCTTCCGAAGTTTTTGTTTTTGAAAGAAGCTTTAAATGATGAGTCCAACTGATTTGTGTCATCAATGATGACACAAATTCAATATATTGAATATCTGATGATTGTAATTGTGTCATCGTTGATGACACAATTTGTTTGTTGGAGAATTTATCATGTTTACTTTGTGTCGCCGGTAGCGACACAAATTGTGAACCTTCATTTTTAGTATGAATTTCCAGCCATAGTCTAAAGCAGTCAGAATTCTCAGAATATGTTTCATAAAACTGTTTCATCCGGTACAACCCACGGCGAGTAAATCCGCTCATTCCGGGAAACCTGTTCAGAATATAAGCCGAAAGTTCATCGACAGTTTTGTCTCCCCAAACTCTTTCTGATACACGCAACGAAACTGTTTTCCCGACGTTGAAATACAGCAGCACCAATTCTTCGTTTACCTTTTGAAAAGCCCTGTTTTTCGATTCTTCAATGAGCCGGACGATTTCTGAAAATTCATTCGTTGACTTAATTTCAATTCTATTTTGCGCTTCACCTTCCATTTTACTGTAGTTAAAAGCGAATTGAATGAAACTGGCGACCGGTTTTTTCGAATTCCATGAATTTCAATTTTGTGAACCGCAAAAATAGCAAAATGCTATTTCTTTAAACATCTATAAATTTTTAAATTTGATATTCAATATAAAAGGGAACAATTACAGATTGGTCGTAGTAATACAATTTGTACACTGATTTATTTATATCAGATTTGTTGGAACACATGCCGAATATGATAAAACAGACTGTAAAACGATATAATACAACATTGAACCATCTATCATTCCCGGAAATAATCAGTCTGATATTAAGTTCTGATTACTTTTTTCCCCGAAACCTCAATCCACAACATTAAAAGCAGTAACAATCCAACACAGATGATTGCCCGCACCGAATAAACAGTTGCCAGCAAACCCTTGCTCGACAGCAACGACAAAACCGGGGCAATGAGCATTCCAATCCAGATTAAAAAAGGTTCAGAATTCTCTCGCGTTTCCAGCAACCTTTTCACCACCGGAAAATAGGCAATTACAAGTATCGTCTGAATCATAAAATTGGTTACCATGTGGTTTTGGGTAAACAGCCAGAAAACCACAATCAGTCCAACCACAATAAGGCAACCCATGTCAAAACGGGTGATTTTTGAACTTTTATCGCCCCAAATTGCTATGGCCACCGAAATAGTAAACACATAAATTACATCCACAGTGTTCAAAATGTTATCCAAAAAGCCAAAGTTGCCTTCCGCAAGGTAAGTAATCAGACTCATGCCAACTGCAACTGAAAACATCACCCACATGGCAAGTGCCGGTTGAATCTCCTTTTTCACCAACTGCCAAATGTAACTTACCGTCAAAAGAATCATTATCAGGGTTACCGAATATATTGAAAATGTGTTGATCAAATTTTACTGAATTTTCATATTAAAAAACCGCTTGAAAGATAGCAAATCCAAATAAATTAACTATTCAAACTTAATTGAACACAGGGTATTTCGCAAAAACACCATCTTTTAATTTTAGGACTTGTATCAATTAAAAAACTCTTTAATTTGAGAATTTACAAGATGAAGCAGGATGCTGGCATCCGGTTTATAGCTAAATTTACAGTTGAATCTAAACCAAAAAGAATTGAATAAACCTTTTATGAAACGAAGAAAATTTATTGAACAGGCAGGAATTGCGGCATCAGCAATCATATTAGTTCCCACAATTATTCCGGCGTCATGCGTTGGCAAAGGCGGACAAACGGCTCCATCTGATCGGATCAACCTGGCATTTATTGGCGCCGGTAACCAGGCGGGTAACGATGTGATGGATTTTCTGGCCGACGATCGGGTGCAGGTAACCACAATTTGCGATGTGAATAAAAAAAGTGCCGGTTACTGGGACGGGCGTGTTGCCGGACGCGAATACATTCGCGATGTGGTAAACGGCTTTTACAGTAAAAAATACGACCGCCGTTACAATGCATGTTCCGATTTGGAGGATTTTCGTGATGTGATTGCCCGGAAAGACATCGATGCTGTGGAAATTGCAACGCCTGATCACTGGCATGTCATACCGGTTTTAATGGCTGCCGCTGCCAAAAAGGACATTTACTGCCAGAAACCTCTTGCGCTTACAATTGCCGAAGGCCGAGCCATGAGCAATGCGGTGCGCCATCATGGTATTGTTTTCCAGACGGGTAGCCAGCAGCGTTCCAATCCCAATTTCAGGCGCATTTGCGAATTGGTGCGCAACGGCCGGATTGGCCAATTGGAATCAGTAATTTGCGGCCTGCCTTCAGGAATACCCGATTATGGGAAAACTGCTCACCTTACGGAGACTGCACCGGTGCCAAAAGGCTTTAATTACGACCTCTGGCTCGGGCCAGCTCCCGATGCACCTTACGCTCCCTGCCGCACACATGTGAACTTCCGCTGGATTCTCGATTACTCCGGTGGTCAGTTAACGGATTGGGGCGGGCATCACCCCGATATTGCCCAGTGGGGAATGGACACCGAATATTCCGGCCCTGTTAAAATCCAAAATGCCCGGGCTAAATGGGCTGATCATCCGCATTATAACACTGCTACCGATTTTTATTTCGAGTGCGTTTATGAAAACGGCGTAAAAATGATTGTAAAAAGCGGGGAAGATTTTGGCGTTACTTTTATCGGAACCGAGGGAAAAGTATGGTCCGACCGCGGAAAACATACGGTTGAACCCGAGTCGCTTAATAATACAGTAATTGGCTCCAATGAAATTCATCTTTATAAAAGCGACAATCATTTCCGGAATTTTATCGATTGTGTGATTTCACGTGAAGAACCAATCGCTCCGGTGGAGGTGGCGCATCGCTCTATTACCATTGCACACCTCGGAAATATTGCAATGATGCTTGAAAAAGATTTGGAATGGGATCCGGTAACTGAACAAATTATAAACATTCCCGAAGCCAACCGTTATCTTTCAAGATCAATACGGGCGCCGTGGGATGCAGTTTACAGGGAGTATGAAATAAAGAATTCATAAAACGCAGATAAATAGAAAATGAAAGCAAGAATCGCAGCAATCTTCGTTTTTACAGTAACAATGCTTTTTTCATTCCGATTAGCAGGACAGAATGATAACCAACCCAACATCGTATTTATTTTAACCGACGATTTGGGCTGGACTGATTTGGGCTGCTACGGCAACAAATTCAACGAAACGCCAAACCTCGACAAGTTAGCCGAAAGCGGTATCCGGTTCACACAGGCGTATGCGGCCTGTCCGGTTTGTTCACCAACCCGGGCTTCCATCATGACTGGGAAATACCCGGCCCGGCTGCAACTCACCAACTATATCAAAGGCGAACGCACCGATGAAAACTCGCCGGTATTGCCCGCCATTTGGAAACCTTACCTTGAAGGAAGCGAAACCACGCTGCCCGAATTGTTAAAAACCAAAGGTTACGCCACTGGGATGGTGGGCAAATGGCACCTCGGCAACGACCAAGGCCAAAGCCCGTGGGAACAGGGTTTCGATTTTTCGCGGATGATTGGCAAAAACGGCCTCGATTATTACAATTATTCCATTTATCTCGATTCGTACCAGAACGAGTTCACTGACGACGGCACAAATTACCTCACTGACAAACTTACCGAATACGGTGTGGAATTTATTCAGCAAAACCGGGAGAAACCGTTTTTTCTGTACATGTCGTATTCGGTGCCACATGTTTTTATAGTTCCCCGCGGCGACAAGCTGCGAAAGTATTTCTTCAAATACGGTAAGTCGGAAGAGAAATTCAACCCGTATTATGCCGCGATGATGGAAAGCCTCGACGATGGCGTGGGCCAAATTATGGCAACGCTGAAAGAAAACGGTTTGCTCGAAAACACGCTGGTAATTTTTACGTCCGACAACGGCGGACTTGGTTTGGATGAACTCGGGCCAATCCCAACCAACCTTGCTCCTTTGCGCAAATGGAAAGGGCACATTTACGAAGGCGGAACCCGCGTACCCGCTATTTTTAGCTGGCCCGGAAAACTAACTTCAGGAAAAACAACCGAAAACTATTTCAGCACAACCGACTATCTGCCCACGTTTTGTGAGCTAACCGGAATTAGCGAAATCCCGGAAAATGTGGATGGCAAAAGCATCGTTCCGCTGTTGCTTCAGCCCGAAAAAGAACAGGACACCGAAAGGCCGCTGTTCTGGCATTACCCGCATTTCTCAAACCAACTCGGCAGACCGGCCGGTTCAGTTCGTTTAGGAGATTTCAAACTTGTGGAATTGTACGAAACCGGCACACTCGAATTGTACAACCTGAAAGAGGACATTTCAGAATCGAATGACCTCTCGGATAAAATGAAGGCAAAAACAAAAGAAATGCACAAAATGCTGACCGACTGGCGGAAAAGTGTAAATGCACAAATGCCGGTTCCAAATCCTGGTTTCAAAACTTCAAAAAAATAAATTTAAAATGAAAAAAATTATTGCTCTTGTAATCCTGATTTGGCTCAGCCAAATAACTTTTAGCCAAATTATTAACAATTACGATCTGGTAATTTACGGCGGAACGTCTGCCGGTATCAGCGCCGCAATTCAGGCTTCGCGGATGGGAAAAACTGTAGTTGTAATTGAACCAACCAACCGGATTGGCGGATTAACCACCGGAGGATTGGGCCAGACTGACATTGGAAACAAACAGGCCATTGGTGGAATTGCCCGCGAATTCTATCAAAATGTAAAAAAGCATTATCAGCAACCCGAAAACTGGAAATGGCAAAAAAGCGGAGAATACAAAGACGGGGGCCAAACCCGAACCGATTCGGGCGAAGATGCCATGTGGACTTTCGAACCATCGGCAGCGCTGAAAATTCTCCATCAAATGCTCGAACCTGAAAAAAACATTACGCTTGTGCACAATCAACGGCTCGACAGGAAAAACGGAGTAACGAAAAAGAAAGGTGTAATCACTTCAATTGCTATGGAAAGCGGCGAAGTTTATTCAGGCAAAGCTTTTATTGACGCCACTTACGAAGGAGATTTAATGGCATCTGCGGGAGTGTCTTACACCGTGGGCAGGGAATCGAATAAACAATACGGCGAAACACTCAACGGCGTTCACACCGCCGACACTGCGCGCACCATGACCAACCGGCTGGGTCGCAATTCTATTAACCACAACTTCGTCAATGGTGTTGACCCGTATCGCGAAAAAGGCAATCCTGCCAGCGGTTTGTTACCGCATATTAATCCCAAAGGCCCCGGCAAAGAGGGTTCGGGAAATAAAGGCGTTCAGGCTTACTGCTTTAGAATGTGCCTCACCAACCACCCCGAAAATCGCATCCCATTCGAAAAACCGGCAAACTACAACGAACTGGATTACGAACTGCTGTTGAGAAATTACGAAGCCGGTGAAAAAGGTTTTCCGTGGATAAACTCCGACATGCCCAACCGGAAAACCGACACCAACAACCGCACAGGTTTTTCAACCGATTTTATCGGCCAGAATTACGATTATCCCGAAGCTTCTTATGCTGAGCGCGAAGCAATTGCCGAACGCCACCGCAATTATCAGAAAGGTTTAATGTGGACTTTGGCGTACCATCCGCGAATGGCGGAACACATCAGGAATGAAGTTTCGCGCTGGGGAATGTGCAAAGATGAATTTACCGAAGGAAACGGCTGGCAGGAACAACTTTACGTTCGCGAAGCACGGAGAATGGTGAGCTATTATGTGATGACCCAGTACCACTGCGAAGGCCTCACAGTTGCTAACGATCCGGTGGGATTGGCTGCTTACGGAATGGATTCGCACCACGTTCAGCGGTATGTGACCAAAGAAGGCTTTGTAAAAAACGAAGGCAATGTGGAAGCCCCGGTCAGTGGGCCTTATCCAATCAGTTACCGTTCCATTGTTCCAAAAGAAAAAGAGTGTAAAAACCTGCTTGTGCCGGTATGCGTAAGCGCCACACACATTGCTTTTGGTTCAATCAGGATGGAGCCGGTTTTTATGGTGTTGGGACAGTCGGCGGCCATCGCGGCTTCCATGGCAATCGATAAAAACATTCCGGTTCAGCAAGTTGAATATAAAGAACTGCAAAAAGTTCTTTTGGAGAATATGCAGCGATTGAAATAATAAAAAGGAAAAACCAAAGGCCCATGAAAAATTACTTAGTTCAGATTTTAATTTTTTTATCCTTTTTATCCAATGCCCAACCCGCCCCCTGGGTTTCCTACCCGTCGGCCAACCAAACGGCTTACGGGGTTTATCATTTCCGCAAATCTATTGATTTGGAGAAAGTGCCGGAAAAACTGGTTATTCATGTTTCGGCCGATAACCGCTACAACCTGTTTGTAAACGGGCAGCGGGTGAGTTACGGCCCGGCCAAAGGCGATTTGCAAACTTACAAGTACGATGTCATTGATATTGCGCCATTTCTGAAACCCGGAAAAAACCTGCTGGCGGTGCTGGTTTACAATGGCGGCGAAGACCGGCCACTGGCGCTGATTACTGTGCAAACCGCGTTTATGCTGCGTGCTGAAGATGAAAAATTCAGTTTTCTAAATACCGATAAGGATTGGAAAACTTATAAAAATCCGGCCTATGAAGTGATTTCATACTACGAAATGCTTTTCCGCGAACGCTGGTTTTATGGATTTTATGCCTGCGGCGGTGGCGACGAAGTATTTGCCGATAAATATCCCTGGGGCTGGGAAACTTCCGCATTTGACGACAGCAACTGGCTTGCTGCCGAACCGCTTTTATTCGGGAAACAACCCTGGAATCTTGTTCCCCGGAATATTGCATTTATGGATGATCACCTTGTATTTCCTGAGAAAATAAGAAAAGTAACCGGCGCAAATATTCTGGCAGGCAACTGGAACGGGAAAACCAAACTTTCCATTCCGGCCAATTCTAAAACTTCAATTTTAGTCGATTTTGAAATCTTTACGATGGGATATCCCGAACTGACGGTTTCAGGAGGAAAAAACAGCAAAGTACAGGTAAAGTATGCCGAAGCTCTTTACGAGGCAGTTCATTTAAAAGCCCACCGTGATTCGGTGAACGGTCTGAGTATGTTTGGCGTTTGGGATATTTTTCATCCCGATGGTCAGCCGCGAACTTTCCGGCCACTCTGGAAACGCACGTTCCGTTACGTTCAATTCAATATCGAAACCAAAAGCGAACCGCTCGAAATTCTTTCGTATCAACTGGAATATTCCGGTTATCCATATCCTGAAATGGCCACCTTCGAAAGTGACATTCCCCGGTTGAACGAAATTTTTGAAATGAGCAAACGCACCTTGCGGATGTGCTCGGGCGAAACTTACTACGACACCCCTTTTTACGAACAATTGAGCTACGGCGGAGACAACCGACCTATTGCAGCTATTTCAACGTACAACTCCACTGACGACCGACTACTACGCGAGGTTTTGCGACTTTATCCGCAATCGGAAAACAAGGAAACCGGACTTTTTAAATCGGCTTACCCGTCGAGGTTCGATTTTGACCAGGGAAGCTGGTCGATGGGATGGATTCAAACCTTGCACGATTATTACTTTATGCGCGGCGATTCGGCTTTTGTAAAACAATTCTCCAGCAAAATTGACGGAGTCCTTCGTTTTTACGAGCGTCACCTCGATGAACGGACAGGAATGATTGGCACCATTAAAAATCAGAATTTTATCGACTGGAGCATCACCAAAGGCAGTCTGCCCCGGCCCAACGAAATGCGGGAAATGAAACAATCTGCCCTGCTCACCCTCTATTTTGCGCACACACTCGACTGCACTGCAAAGCTGTATAACGAGCTCGGGTTGAAAGAAAAAGCCACACACTGGGAGCAACTTTCAAAAGGTATAAAAGTGGCGGTTTACACCAATTGCTGGGACGCTGAAAAACAATTGTTCCGCGATTATTCCGACAAGGAAATTTTTTCGCAGCATACCAACATCATGGCCATTTTATGCGATTTGCTGCCGCCTTCACAACAATCCGCTTTGCTCAACCGCATTTTAACCTGGAATGAGTTCGAAGAAATGGCCAGTTCTTACTTCTCTTTTTTCCTGTTTAAGGCGATGGAAAAAACCGGGCAGGAAGATCTGTACCTCGATAACCTCACGTTTTGGTACAACTTCATTGACCGCGGCCACACCACTTGCGGCGAAACAGGATTTGCCTCGCACGACCGCTCCGACTGCCACGCATGGAGCGCACACCCTGCTTATTTCATGCTGAGTTCGGTTTGCGGAATTAAACCGGCTGACATTGGATTCAACATGATAAAAATCACTCCGCACCTGGGTAATCTAAACCGGGTGAAAGCTGAAATGCCGCATCCAAAAGGACGGATTGCCGTGGAATATCAAAAAACAAAAAATGGATTACGAACACGAATAAATTTGCCTGTCGGTTTACAGGGAGTTTTTGAATTGAACGGGGTGAAAAAAATATTAACGGAAGGTGATAACAACTTCGAATTATAAATCAATGAAAGTTGGTTAAGAAATGAAGGTTAAAATAATTGCAAACGGATTGCTTCGCTGCGCTCGCAATGACGATGTGGACTAGGGTAAAGGGTCAGGTTTTTTGCGGCGAAGCCGCAGAAAACCTGACCACCTCCCTCAAAATGACCGTCATTGCGAGGAGGAACGACTGAAGCAATCAGTATAGAAAAATAAAGGTCTTTAACTAAACAACTTCGAATTATGAATGTAAATGAATATCTGAACAAGCAAAAACAAACATCTTATATGAAAGCATTAAAAATCATAATGTTAGCTTGCCTGGTTTTATTATTCCCTGCTGCCCGGGCTACTGAATATTTTGTTTCTGTTGCCGGTAACGATAATAACAACGGAACAAAAACTTCCCCATTCCTCAGCATATTTAAGGCATCGGAAACTGCAATGCCGGGTGATACAGTTACCATTTTAGGGGGTGAATACGAACTTCAAAATCAGTTCAGACCTGTACGATCCGGAACTCCTGACAAATGGATTCTATACCGGGCAGCGCCAAACGAACATGTCGTTTTTGATGGTAGTCTGATAAAGAAAGTTGTGAAAAAAGGTGATTCTGTGCAATTCAGCCGTTTGACAGAAGGTCTTTTTCAAATCGAAAAAGTGAATTATCTGCGGTTTAAAAATATTGAAGTCCGTAATTCAGATGCTGCTGGTTTTATCGTTCGCGGACCGGAATGTAAAAAGATTGAACTGATAGGTTGTAAATCACATCAAACACATAATTCAGGAATTGGACTGTGGTATTGCGATTCGGTTTTGGTATCGCATTGTGAAATCACTGCAGCCAATGACAACAGCGACCAATATTTCGAACCTGGCCAGCGTAAGGGCGGCGAAGCTCCACATGAAGCGCTTTCAATATGTGGGGCCCGATATTTTGAAGTGGCAAACAATCATGTTCACCACTGTTTTAAAGAGGGTATCGATTGCAAGGAAGTTAGTCAGCATGGCGTGATTCACAACAATCTTGTTCACGATGTACCCCGTCAGGCTTATTACGCCGATGCCTGGTTCGGATTATTACAGGATGTTGAATTCCATTCGAATACAGCATACAACTGCATGTGGGGTTTTGCCATCAGTGTCGAAGGAAAAGGTTCGGAACTTAAAAATATCCGTTTTCACCACAACCTGATTTATAATATGAAGGGCGCCGGAGTGCTGTTTGGCATGTGGGGAGATAATCTTTTACGCTCTGATATTTACATTTATAACAACACATTTTATCATTGCGGATCTCCTCAGGTTTTTAGCGGTGGAGTTGGAAGTATTAACATCCTGTCAAAAAATTTCCGTGATGTTTATATCTACCGCAACATTTGCGACAAAGGATGGGATTATGAAATGGGTTTTACATTCACACCCGACGAGGTTGAAAATGCACTGAAAGAACGAAATTTTGTGGCTGCTGAAAACTTATTCGAAGGCGCCAAAAACCGTCCAGGCCGGATTGGTCAGTTTGATGTTTTTGTTTATGAATACCTGCCTCCCCAAAATCAGATGGGTGCGCCGCTTTACCGAAACGAACTGGCTTTCGATTTTGTACCCGAAAAAATACCTGAAGTAATATCCACAGGAATCAAATGGAAATATGAACCATCGCCCTGGTTTGGGGCTTTTAAACCCGTTGAAAATTAAAAAAGCTAATCATGAAAAATAAAAATTTCTCTATTCCGACTATTGTAATCCTCTTTTTCCTGTTTCTTTTTGCAGGCTGTTCGCAACCACAAAAAAGTAAAACCACCGAACGCCCAAACATTGTCTGGATTGTTTGCGAAGATATGAACCCGATTCTGGGTTGTTACGGCGATAGAGTGGCCAAAACTCCCAACATCGACAAACTGGCCGAAACCGGTGTGGTTTTTCAACATGCATACGCCAATGCGCCTATATGTGCGCCTGCCCGTTCGTGCCTCATCACCGGCGCTTATCCCACTTCGCTCGGAACGCCGCATTTACGGCAGGAACAAACCCTTCCGGCGTGGATGAAGGCATTCCCGCAATACCTTTCCGAGAGCGGCTATTTCACATCGAACCAAAATAAAACCGATTTCAATTTTAGCGCTGAAGGTGTTTTCAATTATCACAAGGAAGATTTGTATCCATGGCGGCAACGTGCAGAAAAACAGCCTTTTTTCAGCTTTTTCAATATCGGCGATACACACGAGGGGCCGGGGAATTCACCTGAAAACTACCAAAGGGTGACGGCCAATCTTTCGCCGGAACAGTTCACTTCGCCCGACTCGGTGACATTGCCACCATATTATCCCAACACCCCTGAAATGCGGAAAATCTGGGCGCGATATTACGACCTGGCCGCCGCAATGGATGTGAAAGTGGGGCAAATTCTGAAAAATCTTGAAGAAGACGGGTTGATGGAAAACACCATCGTTTTTTTCTTTTCCGACCACGGCCACGGACTGCCCCGTTACAAACGCTGGCTCAACATTACCGGGCTGCGGGTTCCTTTTGTGGTGCATGTTCCCGAAAAATATCAGCACCTCGTTAAAAACAAACCCGGAACCGAAAACTTCGATTTGGTCAGTTTTGTCGATTTTGCCCCGACCGTTTTGAATTTAGCAGGTGTAGAAATTCCAAAGCACATGAACGGCGCTCCGTTTTTGGGCGAAAATATTCCTTCTCCGCACGAATATCTTTTTGCAGCACGCGACCGTGCCGACGACATGTACGAACTTTCGCGCGCCATTCACGATAAAAACTTTATTTATGTGCGTCACTTTTTACCACACCTGCCCTACATTCAAACCGGAATCATCAACAGCAACGGCAAAGAAAGCTACCGCGAATTGCGCCGCGCCCATAACGCCGGAGAAATGCCACCTGCCGGCGAGTTTATGTGGCACGCGAAACCCATTGAAGAACTGTACGATTTGCAGGCCGACCCGCAGGAACTAAACAACCTGGCCAATACACCGGAATATGCCGAAGTGCTTGTTAAAATGCGCGGTTTGTTAAAAGAGCAAATCCTGAAAACACGCGATGCCGGTTTCCTTTTCGAGCCTGAAATGATGATGCGCTCGGTTGGAACTTCAACTTATGAAATGGCACAGGATCACACAAAATATGATTTGGAAAAGATTTACACAGCCGCTGAAATGGGTGGGGTTGCACAACCAGAGGAAATTGCGGTCAATTTGAATGACACTGACAGCGGCGTGCGTTTCTGGGCTGTAATGGGTTTGATGAACTCAGGAGAAGAGGCGAAAAGTTACATTCCCCAAATCGAAAAAATGCTGGCTGACGAATCGCCAACCGTGCAAATTGCCGCAGCCGGATTGTTGTGCAAACTCGACATGCCAAAAATTGCGCTTCCGGTTTTGGAAAAGTGGATGAATGACGAACGGATGTGGCTCGCGTTGTATGCGGCACGCACCATTCAGGAAGCCGGGAAAACTTCCCTTCCACTCGCACCCGAAATTCAGAAAACATTGGCCAACCTGTCTGTTGAACCCGGTAACCGGAAACCCCATGCCGGCGCGACACGGGTTTACCGTGATGGAAATTTTGCCTCGTTCACCGGTTGGGCACTCGAAGGCGCTTTACAGGAAATGGGAGTGGAACCTAAAATTCATTTCGAATGAAACAATTATTGATTGTGCTGATTTTTGTGGCTGCCGGGAGCAGTCTCACGGCACAGAAAGTACCTGAAAAATCAACCGGTTGGTTTCCGTTTACGCCTGCAAATACAGTTGAACCTGGAATAATTGGCATGGAGAGCTGGCTTGATGCACCTGCCGGAAAGCATGGTTTTGTTCAGAATAAAGGTGACAAACTGGTTTTTGAAAACGGGGAAACGGTTAAGTTCTGGGGCACCAATATTTGCAGCCGGTTGCCTTATGTTGAAGCTGAAAAGGCCGACAGTTTTGTCAATTTTGTGGCAAAATACGGGATGAACGCCGTCCGGTTTCACAAGTTTTCGTGGTATGCCTATTTCAATAATAAATCCACTGAATTCGACCCTGAAAAGTTTGAACGGTTCGATTATTTTCAGGCTAAACTGCGCGAAAAAGGGATTTACTATGGCTGGTCGCACATTTACGGGCATCGCGTAATGCCGGGCGACAGCAGCCATTTGCTGGCTTATTCTGAAATTAAAAACCTCAAATATCCGTGGTCGCACCTCAACGGAACCACCTCGAGCCTTGTTAATTTTGCTCCCGATTTGCAGCAACTGAGCATCGACCTCACGGTGAACATGCTCAATCATGTCAATCCGCACACGGGCCTTCGTTATGCCGATGACCCGGCACTGGCATTCATCGAGTTTCAGAATGAAGACAATATTTTCTGGAGCGCTATCGGAAAGTCGCTGGAGCAGGCGCCGACATACAAGGCTTTGCTTTGCAGGCAGTTTTCGCAATGGCTGAAAAAGAAATATGGCAGTCAGACGGAGCTTGAAAATGTTTGGGGTGCAGCAAACATTCCAGAAGGGGAATCGCTTGAGCAGGGAAATATTTTCCCCAATCCTACCCACGGTTTGTTTAGCTGGGAATACGAAACAGCCCTGAAGGAAAACCGCCCGATGGCCATTCACATACTCGACAAAATGCGGTTTCTTTATGAAAAACAGGTCGAGTTCTACAAAAAGTTCGAAAAAGCCGTTCGCGAAACCGGATACAAGGGCGTTTTGGTGGGTTCGTGCTGGCAGGCTGGTTCAGGCATTTCGCACCTGTATAACCTCCATGCCGATTATGAAGTGGGAATGATTGACCGCCACAACTATTTTGGAGGAGGCGCCGGGGGTCACCGCATGACTGAAGGAAAAGTAAACAACGTGCCGCTTGTTGCTCAACCCGGCTCTGGTTTGTTGAGTACCGGCCTTCAGGATGTGGTGGACCGTCCGTTTTCTTTTTCGGAATGGATGAGCCTGGTGCCCAATGAATGGACTGCGGAAGCCGCCCCGCTAATTGCCGTTTATGGCATGGGCCTGCAGGGATGGGATGCTTCTTTTTCTTTTGCCACCGACATCCCGCGGTTCTCAAAGTATTTACAGTCGGAAGGGCACGGCGTTTACAATGCCACAAGTCCGCTGCACATAGGACTTTATCCGGCACTTGCACGAATGGTTTACCGCAACGATGTAACCGAAAGTCCGGTAATTGCCACGCGGAATGTTTATGTTCCTTCCCTGGCCGATGGGAAACTGGGTTTTTCAGAGTTGGTGAAACAGGGTTACGACGACAAAAGTTTTACGGGTACGGTGACGCCCGAAATGCTGGCAATCGGACGTTTCCCTATTCAATTTACTGATCGGTACATTGAAACTGAAATACCCGATGCTTTGGAATATTGGAAAAAGGATGCCGAATCGGTATCTGCTGCCACCGGTGAATTAAATTGGAGTTATGGTGAAAAAGATTTTGTTTCGGTAAACACCAAAGGTACCAAAGGGGTAATTGGTTTTGCGCAGAATGAAATGGTAAAACTGGGCGATTGGGAAATAGAAACAGAAAATCCGTTTGCTGTTATTTTTATTACCGACCTTTCAGAAAAAGGAGACCTAGCAACTGCTGAAAAGATTTTGGTAACCGCTGTTGCCCGCGCCCAAAACACAGGTATGGAATATGTATATGCTGAAGGAGAAACAATTCTGAAAAGCGAGGGGGACAGACCGTTGCTGCTGGAACCGGTGAAAGCAAAGATTTCAGCAAAAAACCTGAAAAATTTTGAAGTAGTGATACTCGATCACGATGGATTGATTACAGATCAGAAAATTCCTGTTCAAAAGAGTGGTTTTACCATTGATGGTGAAGAGAGCAAAACGATGTACTATCTGATTATCAAAAAATAATCTAAATAGCTTTCCCGGGAAAAAATCATTCAATCTGAATATGATTTTTCCACACTTTGTATGTTTCGTAAAAATTATAAATTAGCTTCGGATTATGAATTTAACTGAAGCCAATATATTACGGAAACTAAAGGAAGGTGATGAGGATACTTATGTATTGCTTTTCAGGGAATATTATGTGCCGCTTTGTAATTATTCCCGGCGATTTCTTGGCAGAAAAGACCTTGCTGAGGATATCGTTTCGGAGACATTTTTTAATATCTGGACCAAACGTGAAATACTTGACATCAGAACTTCGCTGAAAGCTTATTTTTTTCAGGCGGTTGGCAAAAATTCACTGTATTATCTCCGCAAGGCAAAAAAGGAGGAAATGCTTGAAGATTACCTGGTGAAACATTCAACCGATAATAAAGGACTGGATAAATTTACTGCAGAAACTCCATCCGACCTTCTGCTGATGAAAGATTTATCAGAAAAGATTCAGGCAGGGATTGACAGGTTACCACCTCAGCAACAAACCGCATTTAAACTGAAAAGATACGAGGGCAAAAAAAACAGGGAGATAGCAGAAATCATGGGGCTTTCGGTAAAAACGGTGGAGATGCACCTGGCAAAGGCAATGCTTTCGCTGCGGACTTACCTGAAAGATTATATACCTGAATTTTTGATTTTTTTGATTTTAAAAGATATTTTCTAATCTTTTTTCAAAATCCTTCATTTTTTAATACAGGGTTTTTCCCGGTTCATGCATCTGAACTTTATCAGATCAAATATTTATTAACTAAAAACTATTTATTATGAGAAAGTTTACTTTAGTTTTAATCCTGTTCTTTTTTACCGTATGGGCCCATGCACAGAACCATATCATTTATGGTGTTAGCTGGGTAAACTGGGCAACAGAGCCCGAGTATTCTGCAACTCCTTACAATACACCAAAAGTAACTGTTTTGAAAGCTCCGGCTGCATGGACTCCGGTGAACAGCGTTGCTTCGTTTGATGCAACCTGGGATGTTCTGGGCGACGCCAACATGGTTGCCAACCCAACCAATACCGCCGGCGGCGAATTGTTCGACCTGAAAGGCGATGCCACTTTTGGCGCTTCGTGGAAAGCCGTTCATGACGGAAAGAACGTTTATATCCTGTTAAAATACCTTGACAAAAACGGGGTAACTGACGATGGTTCGATGACTTTCGAAATTATGGCGCAACCCACAAGCCCGGTTCGTCATGAACCCACTTTCCTTGCCGCTGCCGACAGTACTGCTGACAAAACCCTTAGCGGTGCAAGCGAAGTGAAACGGTACCAGAATTCAGCGTACGCGCGCCATATTGAACTCGGTGGAGGAAAAGCATTATTTAAAGATGGTATGGTTACCGAATATGCCGCCTCTGCAGGAAAAGTGAAGAATGCATGGCAAAACTTTGTGGTTGGCAACTGGGGAGCCAACGAAGCCGGACTGGAAGCATTACTGGATGCCGACCATTTCTGGAATAAAGCGGATGGAGTTATCAGGGCAGTTTATGTAATGTCGCTCGACGGTGCTTTGTCGTATCCTGCAGATCCTGCTAACCTAACAGGTCTGCGGAAAGCGTTCAAAGTTGGAGAAACATTCTCCTTCGATGTAAAATCGAATGCAAAAAAAGGTGCAGCCAATGTTGAATATTTCTGGAGTGCCGATAAAAACAACGGTTATGCATCAAACTATTATAGCGGACATTTAACTCTTTCTCCGCAAACACTTGGAGAAACTGCAGCAAAACATATTATCTATGGCGTTAGCTGGGTGAACTGGGCAACGGAACCTGAGTATTCCACAACTCCATACAATACACCAAAAGTGACCGTTAAGAAAGCTCCGGCTGCATGGACACCTGTTAACAGTGTTGCTTCGTTTGATGCTACCTGGGGTGTTCTGGGCGATGCCAACATGGTTGCCAACCCAACCAATACCGCCGGCGGCGAATTGTTCGACCTGAAAGGCGATGCCACTTTTGGCGCTTCGTGGAAAGCCGTTCATGACGGAAAGAACGTTTATATCCTGTTAAAATACCTTGACAAAAACGGGGTAACTGACGATGGTTCGATGACTTTCGAAATTATGGCGCAACCCACAAGCCCGGTTCGTCATGAACCCACTTTCCTTGCCGCTGCCGACAGTACTGCTGACAAAACCCTTAGCGGTGCAAGCGAAGTGAAACGGTACCAGAATTCAGCGTACGCGCGCCATATTGAACTCGGTGGAGGAAAAGCATTATTTAAAGATGGTATGGTTACCGAATATGCCGCCTCTGCAGGAAAAGTGAAGAATGCATGGCAAAACTTTGTGGTTGGCAACTGGGGAGCCAACGAAGCCGGACTGGAAGCATTGCTGGATGCTGATCATTTCTGGAATAAAAGTGATGGTGTTATCAGGGCAGTTTATGTAATGTCACTCGACGGCGCTTTGTCGTATCCTGAAGATCCTGCCAATATTGCAGGCCCTCGTAAAGCGTTCAAAGTAGGCGATACATTCTCTTTCGATGTAAAATCGAATGCAAAAAAAGGTGCAGCTAATGTTGAATATTTCTGGAGCGCTGATAAAAATAATGGTTATGCTTCTAACTATTACAGCGGGCATTTAACACTTTCACCTGAAGAAATTGCCGCACCACAATCAAATCATATTATTTACGGTGTTAGCTGGGTGAACTGGGCAACAGAACCAGAATATTCAAAAACACCATACAATACACCAAAAGTGACCGTTAAGAAAGCTCCGGCTGCATGGACACCGGTGAACAGTGTTGCTTCGTTTGATGCAACCTGGGGTGTTCTGGGCGATGCCAACCTGGTTGGCAAGCCAACCAATACTGCCGGCGGTGAATTGTTCGACCTGAATGGCGATGCTACATTTGGCGCTTCGTGGAAAGCTGTTCACGATGGAAACAACGTATATATTTTGTTGAAATACCTTGACAAAAACGGTGTTACCGACGATGGTTCGATGACTTTCGAAATTATGGCACAACCCACAAGCCCGGTTCGTCATGAACCCACTTTCCTTGCCGCTGCCGACAGTACAGCAGATAAAACTTTAAGTGGTGCAAGCGAAGTGAAAAGATATCAGAATTCAGCGTACGCACGCCATATTGAACTCGGCGGAGGCAAAGCATTATTTAAAGATGGAATGGTTACCGAATATGCCGCCTCTGCAGGAAAAGTGAAGAATGCATGGCAAAACTTTGTGGTTGGTAACTGGGGAGCCAATGAAGCAGGACTGGAAGCATTGCTGGATGCCGACCATTTCTGGAATAAAACAGATGGTGTTATCAGGGCAGTTTATGTAATGTCGCTTGACGGTGCTTTGTCGTATCCTGCAGATCCTGCCAATCTTGCAGGGCCGCGCAAAGCGTTCAAAGTAGGCGAAACATTTTCTTTCGATGTAAAATCAAATGCAAAAAAAGGTGCAGCCAATGTTGAATATTTCTGGAGCGCCGATAAAAATAACGGTTACGCTTCTAACTATTACAGCGGCCATTTAACCTTATCGGATATTGTTACAGCCATTAGCGAAATCAGGGTACAGAAAGAAACAAAAGTTTACATGAACAATGATATGCTTTATGTCAGGGGCAATCAGCCTGTTGATCTTGAAGTTTACAATGTTGTGGGTGTAAGGATGAAAGTAGCTAAAAATGTCACAAGGCTTTCGATGCAGGATTTGCAGAACGGCATATATTTAATTCGCATAAACAACGGACAGAATGCAGTTAAAGTGGTTAAGTATTAGTTCCATACCTCATAATTAATGTTTTAGAGGGCTACCCCAGCGTGGGTAGCCTTTATTTTGAATTTCGAAAAAGATGAATTGAACTATAAATAATTATGAACTTAAAAATGAAACAAAAAAAACTTAGAACTTTCCTCTGGCTTTTGCTGGCGATTTTAATGTTTCAGGGTTCTGCACTGTACGCCCAGCAAACCATTACAGGAAAGGTATTTGAGGCCGCATCGGGTGAAACCTTAATCGGGGCAACCGTTGTTATCAAAGGAACAACAACCGGAGCAGTAACCAATGTGGATGGAAATTATTCCATCAACGTCCCTAATCTTCAGGACACTCTGGTTTTCTCATTCGTGGGTTATCAAAGTCAGGAAGTTCCCATTGCCGGGCGAATGGTAATTAACGTTCAGATGCAGGCCAGCGATGTGATGCTTTCAGAAATGGTCGTAATTGGTTATGGCACCGTTAAAAAATCGGATTTAACCGGCTCAATTGCCGTGGTTTCTTCCGAAGATTTGAACCGTATTCCGGCCAGCAACTTTACCCGTGCATTGCAGGGAAGGGCGCCGGGAGTTTTGGTTACCCAATCGGGAAGCCCTGGCAGCAGCGCCCAGATCAGGGTCAGGGGCGTTGGTTCAATCAACCAAAGCCCAAATCCCATTTATGTTATCGACGGCGTTATCACCGGTGGACTGGGAAACGTAAATCCTACCGATATTGAAAGCATCCAGGTTTTGAAAGACGCTTCGGCAGCAGCTATTTACGGCGCCGACGGGGCAAACGGGGTAATTATAATCACAACCAAACGCGGGGAGAAGGGGAAACCTAAAATCTCCGGCTCAGGCTATGTTAGTATCAACCGGGTACCCAAACAGTTTGATGTAATGAATGCCGACCAGTATTCCGATTTTTATTCCACACTGCTGCAGGAAAGCAAAATTGCTGTTCCGACATCTTATACCGATCATTTTCGTCAGTGGTATTATGGCGAAGGCTGGCAGGAAGGTACCAACTGGCAGGATGAAGTAAACCGTTCTGCGATTGAACAAAACTATTCTCTTCGCATTTCTTCAGGCTCCGATGATTCGAACTATTCAATCTCGCTGAATTATACCAACGAAGAAGGAATTTTAATCGCCTCAGCAGCAGAGCGTTTTAATCTTCGGGCCAACTCCGATTTTAAAATTGGGAAATATGTGAAAATTGGTGAAAGTATCAGCCTTACGCGAATCGCATCCCAGTCGCCAAGTACTTACCAGGGCAACCCGTGGCAGGTGACACTCATTAACTCTCCGTTAATGAGAATGTACAACGAAAATAACAAAGGCGGATTTGAAGGGCCGCAAATACCTTATGAATATGTAATGCCCGACGGCACAAATGAAATTGTAAACAACACAGGATATAACGATAAACCCAACCCGCGCGGCCCTATGGAAATAGGAAATTTCATGAGTTACAACAATAATGCGCTGGTAAGTGTCTATCTCGAAATTAAACCTGCAAAATGGCTTACCTATAAATTAACACCTTCATTCGAAGGAAATTACAGTAGGT